>OCTW013411973.1_pt1 | contig 11086 bp, 11 predicted proteins | sample 1539671 | NCBI WGS metagenome assembly OCTW01 (sample SAMN02144230, study PRJEB22623) | gut metagenome | biome: sheep rumen | host: Ovis aries | place: New Zealand | reverse complement strand
TTATTGTTGTGCTTGCGCCTGGTGTTTTGCTTTGCTCTTCTCAATCCCTTCCCAGAATCGTTCTATTCTTCTGTTTGGTGCAATTGGATATTGTTTTGGTGTAACTGCAGTCAGTACATCCTGTCTTACCTGATTTGCAGTCTTCTCATGAAAACGTTTCTGTGGATATCTGTAGATATAGTATTCATATATCCTATAAATGATCTCTGCAGCTTCTTCATAGGTATGTGCCTTGCCAAACAGAACCTTGGCCATATCCTTGATGAATCCCTGAAAGGATTCTACTGGTCTATTATCGATACAGTGTCCCACCCGTCCTGATAAAGATGGGTATTCCAATCATCGTGTTTATTGTGCTTCAGGCTATGTATAACAATGTGGACAGCATGTTTGTTTCCAGGATGCCGGAAATCCTTAATCTCGAGGAAACTGGTGAATATGTGGTTAATGCGCTTACGTTGGCATTCCCGATTCAAATGCAGATGGCTGCCTATACATAGGCAGCAGTGTTGGTGTGGGAGGGATGCTTTCCAGACTTCTAGGGATGAAAGACACAGGGGGGAGTGGCAAAAATAGCTGAAAAATGCGAGTTCAGGGCAATCGTGAGTTTGTATCGAAAGCAGACCTAATATAGTAAAATTTTGGGGAAAACAAGCAATCGCTTCCAGCTTTCGTAATAAGTCTTGCTAATACTGCCAGTAATAAATTGAAACACACTCTATTTGCTAGACAATTCTGATAAATAGGACGCTTTTTCGTAGCTTCATAATGTCCATTGATGTTTAGGTAGCGTATTCGCCGATAGATTAATCAATCGTGTGACAGTTTCGTGACGCTAAAAAACTCCAGGTGCAACGATAGTGCCCTGAAGGATATTTGAGGCAGAAAAATAGGGCCCGATCTTTCGATAGAGCCCTTACAAAAGCATTTCTGCTTTTTCGACGTACACCTAGTTTAGCCGATGGAGAACCAGCTGTCAATAACCAGTTTCAAAAAATCAAAATTTGCAGTGATCAACTGATTTGAATTATAGTACTCAGTGTGCTTCATCATACGTTCTTTAAACGCATGTAATTTTTGGGCAGCTTTATTATGAACTCCCTTACTGGTTACAATGTCATTATGGATGTAGAGAACATATATTAGTTCCTGAATCCGCTCATTTCCCATACGATTCATACGGGAATCACGTGAAAGCGATTGAATTTTTGATAATTCTTTATTCACTGTATACTTAGCCGGATATGCTGCCGTATTTTTGTGGAGATCATTGATGAAGCAGTCATTGTGAGCGCAGGCATTCCGTACATTTTTGCATCGTAGCATAATGTAAAAGCGATTGTTCATCTGTTTAGATTGATAACGTTTAGCACAGAAGTGATAAAAATCAAGGATTGCACCAAAAGGAAGAAGTTCCAGAAAAACCCAAACAGGGAAATCAGACGAATACTTATTATAGATGTCTTTTGTGTAATTACTACTTTGATTTTGACGTAATTCGGATTCAATATGTTCTCTTCTGTTGTGGCTGAGAAAATTTAGAAAATCCGAAACAATTTGATAGCCATCTTCGTTATGATTTTCAATCGCTTTCAGAAGGTCCATTTTTGCAAAATGTTCAACATCAAGTGTAAGTTGGATAAATGTATACCTCAGTTCCATATCAATAATAGCAAGATCCTGAAGATATCCAAAATCCAAATTTATATATTTGTCTACTGGCTTTTGATTTGAATCAAGCTGCTTATTATAATTCTTGCGGTAAGATGCCACACGGAAATAGTTATTATTATCTTCCATGTACCGAACAGCATTTTCTGGAGAAACAATATTGAACGTGATTCCTTTGCTTTTCATATGTTCAATAAGATCCTGGGCGGACTTCATTGGCTTGGAAATTTTACTCATAAAACGATTAGACTCCTTCATTTAAAATGATTCCATGTATGTATAAGCCAACGTAGACTTACCAACCCGGATGAAAAGTTAATTTTATTGTAACGATATTGCCTTAGTCAGTCAATGAAAATGGGCTGCTAATAGATAAGTAACCAGGCCATATTTTATTGATATTATGCGCTGGATTTAATGTAGCATCACTTTTGACTATCTTCATTCTATTGTTTTTACCAAATGTCGTCGTAACCCCCTTGCTTTAGCTATGGGGATATAAGGCGATTGCTATTTAGAGGCAATATAAAATGGCACGAATAGAAGAACAGTGAAAACTGTTCTTTTTGATACACTAAAAAGTAGGTAGATATGTTCTAAAAAAACGCTGACAAAGCATTATTGTCAACGTTCTAAAATATCAATAACATCATCAAGTGTTTCTACAATCTTATAACACTTTGATGCATATTGTGCTTCTGGATATTTCATATCAGGAACACAAATGACTTTAATATTTGCTGAATAAGCAGCCATAATACCACTTTCACTATCTTCAAGTACATAAGCTTCATCACTCTTGACACCTAGCTTCTCACAGCTTTTCAGAAAGACTTCAGGATTTGGCTTACCTTTAGTGACTTCATCCCCACAAATAGAATCATCAAAGTAATCAGTAATATGAGCCTGCTTTAAAATCTTATCAACACGATCACGGGTACTGCTTGTCGCTACAATGGTTTTATAGTGATGTTCTTTTTTGAGATATGACAGTAAGTGAAGTAATCCTGGCTTGAGGGGGACGCCTTCTTGTTCAAAGCGTTTAGCCATCACTTCATGACATTTTGTTATGACTTGATCAAAAGGGAAATCATGTCCATAGGCATCATAGAACTGCTTGGCAATGCCTTCCTTTGTACGCCCTAGAAGTGATACATAGAATGTTCGATCCATCGTTAAGTTCATATCTTTTAAGACTTCTTGATAGCTTTCAAAAGTCACTCTTTCACTATCAATCATCAGTCCATCCATATCAAGTATTATTGCTCTAATCATACTTTTTCCTCCAACACATGTAAGTATAAGAAAAAAGCAAAAGAGTATCAATATAAGGCATGAATTTATTTTGCTTATTGAGGTTGGTTATATTATAATAGGGACGATTACAAGGAGGTTTTCATGAACACTTTATTAGAAAGACTTGAAACAGTAGAAAAAAGATATGATGAATTAACACAGATTCTCATGGACCCTTCCATTGCGAATGATGTCAGTAAAATGACAGCCGCTTCTAAAGAACAGGCTTCTTTAGAAAAAGCTTACAATATGTGTCAGGAATATAAAAGTTTATTAGACGGTATTGAAGAAGCTAAGGAGCTCTTAAAAGAATCCGATCCTGAAATTAGAGAAATGGCGAAAGAAGAGTATGAAACTCTTACAAAACGTCAGCCAGAACTTGAACAGGAAATCCAGTTAGAACTTATTCCAAAAGATCCAAATGATGACAAGGATGTTATCATGGAAATCCGTGGTGCTGCTGGTGGTGATGAAGGTAATATCTTTGCCGGGGACTTATTTAGAATGTATTCTAAATATGCAGAAAGCCAGGGCTGGAAGATTGAAGTGAACGAAGCACAGACATCAGAAGCAGGTGGTTATTCTTTAATTGCCTTTACCGTTTCTGGTGACCATGTCTATTCGAAGTTAAAATATGAATCAGGCTCACATCGTGTACAGCGTGTTCCTAAGACAGAATCACAGGGACGTATTCAGACTTCAACGGCAACAGTTCTCGTTATGCCAGAAGTAGATGAAGTTGAAGTTCATATTGATCCAAAAGACTTACGTATTGATACTTATCGTTCATCAGGGGCTGGTGGACAGCATATCAATAAGACTGACTCTGCCGTACGTATTACCCATTTGCCTACTGGTATTGTAGCGACAAGCCAGGATGGTCGAAGCCAGCATGACAACCGTGATAAAGCCATGCAGACATTACGTGCCCGTGTTTATCAGTACTTCCAGGATCAGCAGGCATCAGCAATAGAAAGTGAACGTAAAAGCAAGGTTGGTAGTGGGGATCGTTCAGAAAAAATCAGAACATATAACTACCCACAAAACCGTGTCACAGACCATCGTATTGGCTTAACAATCCAGCAGTTAGATAAGATTATGGATGGTAAGCTAGATGATATTATTCAGGCTTTGATTAACGAAGATCAGCGTTTGAAGTTACTAGGTGAACAGAATGACAATTAGAGAACTCATTAATGAAGCTGAAGAAAGAATGGATGAAGCCAACAAAGACAGCAATGTCCCTAAAGTGCTCTTCTATCATGTTTCCAATATGCAACCTCATGAGCTCTATTTAAAGATGGATGAAGAAGTTGATGAAGAAACATTAAGAACCTTTAATGAAGACTTACAGCGTTATCTTAATGGTGAACCTGTCCAGTATATTAAAGGTAAGGAATATTTCTTTAATTATGAATTTACAGTCAATGAAGATGTTCTTATTCCACGTTATGAAACAGAAGAACTTGTTGAGAATATTCTTTATACGATTGATGATTATTTTAAAGACTATAAGACGATTGATTTATGTGATGTAGGAACGGGTAGTGGGGCAATCGCTATTTCCCTTGCCCTAGAAGAACCAAAGCTCAATGTATGTGCAACTGACATTAGTGAAAAAGCATTAGTTGTTGCCAAAAAGAATGCTCATGACTTAGGTGCTCATGTGACATTCTATCAAGGGGATATGGTTCAGCCACTCATTGATGCAAAGAAGAAAGTGGATATCTTTGTATCCAATCCACCCTATATCCCTGTTCACCAGGATATTGATCCCCGTGTTAAGGATAATGAACCTCATGTTGCTCTTTTTGGTGGTGAAGATGGTCTTTATTTCTATCGCAAGATTTTTGAAACAGTGCGTCCTATTCTTAAAGATCGAGCTATTCTCGCCTTTGAAATGGGATTTGACCAGCGTGACATCATGGAAGAAGCACTCCAACAGTACTTCCCAGATTGTCCACATCGCTTTTTAAAGGATATTAATGGAAAGAATAGAATGTTGTTCATCTATTACAATATTGAACCAAAATGATAGAAACAGAAAGACTCACTATTCGCTATCTTCAAGAAGAAGATCTTGAAAGAATGCTTGAATATCGTAATAAAAGAGAAGTTGCGAAGTATCAAAGCTGGAAACATTATTCGGAAAGAGAAGCAAGAAGTCGTATTCACTATGTGCAAAAACATCCTTTTGTCGGTGGAGCGAAGGACAATACGCAATTTGCGATTGTTCTCAAGGACGGCACATTAATCGGTGATCTCCATTTAGAGGCACTCAGTTCAAGTTGTATTACGATTGGCTATACACTTGACTCTACTTATTGGAAGCAAGGTTATGGACGAGAAAGCGTGCGTGCTTTACTAGAATATATTTATACACATTATGAATATACGAAATGTATTGCCTATATTTATAAAGCGAATGAAGCATCACGAAGATTACTACTTGATTTAGGCTTTAAGAAGTTTGATGAGAGTTATCTCTATCGTGATGAAGGTTATGTAGTAAGACTTGATGAAGTCATTAAGTAAAGGTGATAGAAAATGTTAAGTGATTATTTAAGAAGATATGAAATCATGAGTATCGTTACAGCACTATTAATGGTTGTTGTAGGGGTATTACAGATTGTTATTCCTGTAAAAATGATTAATTTGGTATTTACCATTTTTGCGGCAGGTCTTGGTATTAAAGGTATTATTGATGTATTTGCATTTATCTTTATGGATAATAATGCAAGAAGATATTCTAATGGTTTATTAGATGGTTTCTTATGTATTATTGGTGGGGTCTTATTGTATTTAAATATGGATTTCTTTAAGACTTTCTTGCCTTTGATTATTGGTGTTTTTGTGATTTTTGAAGCCATCATGAAGATGCAGGTATCCTTCCTCTTTTTAACAGCACTAAGCTCTTCAGGCTGGATTCTTGTCTTCTTGTCTTCAATTCTTGAGATTGTTCTTGGTTTCTTACTTCTTGTCTACCCTGCTAACGCACTTGTCTCTGTGACAATTGCGAGTGGGATCATCTTGATTGTCTCAGCAATCTTAGAGATTATTGAAACTGTTGTCATGATCAAGAAAATCAGATATTACAGTATTTATTAAGCCCTTCTATTAGGGCTTTTTTTATGAGAGGGAGCTATGAATGAAAAGTATTTAAGTCATCAAAAACGTTATGTCATTGGCGTATCTGGGGGGTGTGACTCGATGGCCTTACTGGACATGATGGTCAAGAAGAATTACATCGTCGCTATTGCTCATGTCAATTACAATCTTCGAGAAGATACGGATGAGGACTATAAAGTTGTCCATGATTATGCTTTACAGCATAACATTCCATTCTACTACAAAGTCTTCACCAAAGAAGATTATCAACAAGGTAACTTCCAGGCCGTAGCCCGTCAAATGCGTTATAATTTCTATCATGAAGTCTTAGATCAAGGCTATGATGCTGTATTACTAGCCCATCATCTTGATGATGAACTAGAAACAATCTATATGTATCTCGAGCGTGGCAGTCAAACCAATTATCTGGGTATTGAGCCTATTACAACCATCCAGCAGATGACCATTATTCGCCCATTACTCGATACAAAAAAACAAGCGCTACGTGATTATTGCTTACAAAATCATATTGCTTTTCATGATGACTACACAAACTTTCAAACCCACTTCAAACGTGATCAGGTCAGAAATCTTGTGCTCAATACCTATACAGACAAACAAAAAGAAGCATTGTTGTTAAAAGCAAAAGCTTATAATCTGAACAAGCAACATATTCAAGACCAGCTTAAGCCATTACTTGAAAAGTATCATGCACAAAATAAAATTAACTATCATGAAGTACCAGAAGCACTTTATAGTGACTTTCTCTTTGCTTTGTTGGCAGAGAAAATCCCGGTAGAGAAATTGAGCGGGCATCTTATTCATGAAATCATTCATCAGATGACTTCAACAAAGCCCAATATCACCCTCCAATTACCACTTCATCAGCAGTTCATAAAGGCATATGATAATATTACCGTTACGACACTACCTTCAAGTGAGGGATATGCATATACAATAACATCGCTTAAAGAGCAGGATTATGACGATTTTTCTATTCGCCAGAAAGGTGAAATGAATGATGGTATTTATGTCACTGAGGCTGATTTCCCACTCACTATCCGTTCGATATTACCTGGTGATGTGATTAAGACAAGTGGTGGGCAAAAGAAGGTGGCAAGACTTTTTATCAACAATAAAATACCTTCTCATGAAAGAGCCCATTATCCGATTGTTGTAAGAAATGATGGACAAATTATTTTGATTCCAGGAATTGCCAAAAGATATGAGTATTTGTCTACAAATCCCAACCTTTTTGTGATAAAATAAGCGCATTATAGGAGGTTTACGTATGCATAAGGATACGTGTGAAATTTTATATACTGAAGAACAAATTAGAGATAGAAGTGCTGAATTAGGAAAGCAGATTTCTGCTGACTATGAAGGCAAGGATGTACTGATGGTTGGCTTATTAAAGGGAAGTGTTCCTTTCTTTGCGGAACTTGCAAAGCATGTGACGTTAGATGTTGAATTTGATTTTATGCGTGTTTCTAGCTATGAAGGAACAGAGTCTACTGGAAATGTTATTGTGAAAAAGGATATTGATGTTGACTTTAAGGGCAAAGATATTCTCTTAGTTGAAGATATTCTTGATACGGGTAAGACATTATATACAGTCAGACAGATGCTTCTTGAAAAAGGTGCTGCTAGTGTTGAAATCGCAACCCTTTTGAATAAGCAGGAACGACGCGAATTCCCTATTCAAGCAAAGTATGTAGGATTCGAAATTCCTAATGCATTTGTCATTGGATATGGTATGGATTACAATGAGAAGTATCGTAACCTTCCCTATGTAGGAATATTAAAAGAAGAAGTCTATATGTAAGGAGACAGTATGAACAAGAAGAATAAAAGTTTATTAAAAGCTATTCTTCCTTGGGTTTTAGTATTGGTGATCATTGGTAGTATTATTCCGGTTCTGACAAACCGAAATGCTGGCAGTGAAACCTTAACTTACTCTGAATTTACAAAGGCATTAGAAGATGAAAAGATTAAAGAAGTGACTGTTAAGCCACAAAGCTATGTCGTTGATGTTACAGGTAAGTATACTAAGAAGGTGGATGGCAAAAACAAAACAGTCTCATTCTCTACTTTAGTACCAGCTACTGATGAAGAAGTAGATTCGTTAATGCAGGTTATTAAAGATCAGGGTGTGAAAGCGAAAGTTGCAGATGCATCTGATGATAATATGGTCATCAATATTATCATGAATCTTATTCCATACATCATCTTAATTGGTGGAATGGTATTCCTCTTCAAATACATGAATGCTGCTGGTGGTGGAAATGCGAAAGCATTTGAATTTGGTAATTCTAGAGCTAAGCTTGAAAAGAATGAAAAGACACGTTTTAGTGATGTTGCCGGAGCGGATGAAGAGAAAGAAGAAGTTAAGGAATTAGTTGACTTCTTAAAGAATCCTAAGCGTTTTGCGGATATGGGAGCAAAAATCCCTAGAGGTGTCCTTCTAGTAGGTCCTCCAGGTACAGGTAAAACTTTACTTGCCCGTGCCGTTGCCGGTGAAGCTAATGTACCTTTCTATTCTATTTCTGGTTCAGAATTCGTAGAAATGTTTGTCGGTGTTGGTGCTGGACGTGTGCGTGACATGTTCAAGACAGCTAAACAGAATGCGCCATGTATCATCTTTATCGATGAAATTGATGCCGTTGGTAGACAGCGTGGTACTGGTGTTGGTGGCGGACATGATGAACGTGAACAGACATTGAATCAGTTGCTTGTCGAAATGGATGGTTTCGAAGGTAATGAAGGTGTCATCGTACTGGCTGCTACAAACCGTGCTGATGTCCTTGACCCAGCCTTATTAAGACCTGGTCGTTTCGATAGACAAATTCATGTATCTAACCCAGACCGTCGTGCAAGAGCACAGATTCTTGCGGTTCATGCAAGAAATAAGAAATTAGCACCGGATGTTGACTTTGACAACATTGCACGCCGTACACCTGGCTTCTCAGGTGCGCAGTTAGCCAACGTTTTAAATGAAGCTGCTTTATTAGCCGTACGTTTAGGACATAGTGTGATTACTCTTGAAGATGTTGATGAAGCAATCGACAGAGTCATTGGTGGTCCAGCTAAGAAGAGTAGAAAGTATACAGAAAAAGAAAGAAAGCTTGTTGCTTATCATGAATCTGGACATGCGATTGTTGGTTTAACACTTGAAGATGCTAACCAGGTACAGAAAGTCACAATCGTTCCTCGTGGTGATGCCGGTGGTTATAACTTAATGACACCTAAGGACGAAACATATTTTGAAACAAAACAGCAGCTATTAGCTGAAATTGCTGGTTTCATGGGTGGTCGTGTAGCGGAAGAAATCTTCTTTGGCGATATCTCATCAGGTGCTGCCAACGATATCCAGCAGGCTACAAGAATTGCCCGAATGATGGTTACTGAACTCGGTATGTCAGAACTTGGCCCAATCAAGTATGACAGTGGTGAAAATGCTGTATTCTTAGGCCGTGACTATTCACAGCTTTCTAATACACATTCAGGTCAGATTGCATTTGAAATTGATCAGCAGGTTAGAAAGATTATTGATGATGCCCATCAGGAAGCAACTGATATCATCAATGCCAATAAAGACAAGCTTGAAACAATTGCGAATGCATTATTAGAATATGAAACACTGAATGCAGAACAAATTCAGTCATTATATGAAACAGGAAAAATGCCTGAAACATTCAATGGCAATGATGAAGTTGTAACACCGGATAATGATGACAATACTCCATCAGCACCAGAAACTAAGGATACTGTAAATCCTGAAGATGATTTATTAGATGAAATGAAGTAGGGCATTGCCTTACTTCATTTTTAAGGAGAATGAAAATGAGTAGACGTGTTATGATCAGAATATTTGTAGGCATAATTGTCTTAAGTATGATTATACCTCTCGTTAGCTATTTTGCGATTTAGGAGAAAAGTATGAAAGATTATTTAGTTAGAGGCCTTGTCAATAAAAGAAATGCCCGTGTCTTTGCCGTTAATACGACAAATCTCACAAACAAGGCAAGAGAAGAATTAGGGCTATGGCCATGTGCATCAGCAGCCCTTGGTAGAACAATGGCAGTCACATTAATGATGGGTGCCATGAATAAAGATCAGGAAAAACTCACAGTAAATATCAATGGTGGTGGTGAAATGGGTACTGTTCTTGCTACTACACATTGTGATGGCAAAATTAAAGGTTTTGTTGCTAATCCTGAAGTCCACTATGAATATAACAGTACGAAGAAATTAGCTGTTGGTATGTGCGTAGGGAATAATGGCACTTTACAGGTTATTAGAGATATGGGCTTAAAGCAGCCAATGACATCAGAAGTACAGCTTCAGACAGGTGAAATTGGTGATGACTTTGCGTACTATTTCTATGTTTCAGAACAAGTACCTTCAGTTGTCTCAGTTGGCGTTCTAGTCGATACGGATAATAGTGTGTTATCTGCAGGCGGCTTTATCATTCAGCTATTACCAGAAGCAACAGACGAAGATATCACATTTATTGAAAATAAAATGAAGGGCTTCCCTCCTGTTTCAGACCTGATTCATCAAGGTAAAACACCAGAAGAAATCTTAGAAATGATTTTTGGTGATGAAGTAGAAATTCTAGCACATCAGGATGTCTTCTATGAATGCGATTGTTCGAGAGAAAAGATGGCTGAAGCTTTAGCAGCATTACCAGACTCTGAATTAGAAGCCATTATTAATGAAGATCATGGTGCTGATTTAAAATGCCAGTTCTGTCATAAGTCCTATCACTTCAGTGAGGATGACTTAAAACAAATCCAAGAAAATAAACATCAATAAGAGGCACATGCCTCTTTTTTCATATAAACAAAAATGACAATCATTCATGATTGTCATCATTGAGGAAGCTATGTGGATATGACATAACTTCATTTTATTATTATACATAGATTCATTTAAGGGACTGATGGGAATTTCTACAGATATTGTATTATGAGGGAAGGGAAGGAATTGTTTATATCTTTTATGTAGA
>OCTW011376719.1_pt1 | contig 11086 bp, 10 predicted proteins | sample 1539671 | NCBI WGS metagenome assembly OCTW01 (sample SAMN02144230, study PRJEB22623) | gut metagenome | biome: sheep rumen | host: Ovis aries | place: New Zealand | reverse complement strand
CAACTGTACACTTGGGTTTTCTTCCCATAAAAATACCTCCAAAGTAGATTTTGGTTATTTAACCTATCTACTTTAGAGGTACCATATCATCGAGGGCGGTGTTTTTTATTTGCGCGGATAATGCTATAATATTTTTCGACAGACAGCAGAAGAGGAAAACATTCTGCTGTTTTGAAATCCGGAGACGCCAAAATACTGTTAAAAAGCACGAATACAGGAGGAATCGTATGAAATTAGCTGTTTTATGCGCAGACAATGTAGAAGAAATCGAATGCCTGACCGTTGTGGATTACTGCCGCCGGGCCAATCTGGCCATTGATATGCTGTCCGTTATGGAGCGGCGGATGGTTACCGGAGCACATGGAATCACTTTCCAGACGGACGGGATGTGGACGGATGCGGATCCGGAGGAATACGACGCGCTGATTCTGCCGGGCGGAAGCGGTTATGTGCATCTGCGGGAGAATCCGTCGGTGTGCGATGCTATTGTAAGCTTCTGGAAAGAAAAGAAGCTGGTGGCAGCCATCTGCGCGTCTCCGTCGATTTTCGCGGAGCTTGGAATCCTGAAGGGAAAGGACGCAGTGGTGTATCCGGGCATGGAAGTCGTGGATGCGGGTGTAAACTGGCTGGATCAGAGCGTAGCAGTGTCCGGAAATGTGATTACCGGCAAAGGCCCGTCCCGGGCAGGCGTATTTGCCATCGCCGTGATCCGCTATGTGGCAGGGGATGCGGCAGCAGAGGCGGTGAAAGCGGAGGTGCTGAGCATTCACGGCTAGGAAATGCAGAAAATATACTGGAAAAGGATTCAAAGAAAAAGCACCGACAAGTGAAGGCAGGTAAAGGAATGAATGACACGACAGAATTACTGGTAATTGGCGGCGGGGCTTCTGGACTGGCGGCAGCAGCCGCTGCTTCGGAAGCGGGCGTTTCCACGATGCTTGTGGAGGCAAATGCATTTACCGGCGGAAACGGAGTGTTTCCCAGAGGGATGTTTGCGGTAGACAGTGTCCTGCAGCGCAGACAGCTGATCTTCGCGGATCCGGACAGAATTTTTTCTGAATGCATGGCCTATTCTCACTGGAAGATTAACGGACGGATTGTCCGGCGCCTGATTGATCGGACGGGGGATACCATTCAGTGGCTGATGGATATGGGGGTACCCTTCAACCGGGTCGTGCACCATATGCCGAACCAGTCGCCGGAAGTATTCCACGTGGCACTGGGAGACCATGTTTCGGAGACGACAGGCAGACAGGTGACCCGTGCGCTGGAACAGCACTGCCGGGAGCATGGAGTAAAGATCCTGACCCGGACCAGAGGCAGGAAGCTGCTGAAAGATGAAAATGGTGCCGTCACCGGGGCAGTCTGCACGGATGCGGAGGGCAGGGAACTGACGATTCATGCCCGGCAGGTGATTATCGGTACCGGAGGATTTGCGGGAAATAAAGAACTGATCCACGAATTCCTGCCGGAGATTGACAGAAAGCATCTGACGGCCACCGCCGGGATGCTGCATCAAGGTGACGGTATACAGATGGCCAGGGCGGCGGGAGCCGACGTGGAGGGACATTTTACCATGGAGATTGCGGCACCGAGCATACACGGATTCGGCGGACTGAAGATTCTTATGGGAAAAGCCTGGAATGTCTGGGTGAACCGGCAGGGCAGGCGTTTCGCGGATGAGAGTATTGTGTATAATTTTCCCCAGTCTGCCCATGCGTGTCTGGAACAGCCGGGCAGTGAGCTGTGGGTGCTGTTTGATAAAAGGATCATGGAGCGGACCCTTGTGGATGGAATGGACATTATCGAATATATCCATATTCCGGAGGGGGCAGAGGAGAAACTGCCGGACACCATAGAAGAAGCCATTCAGGCCGGTGTCATGCGGCGGGCAGATTCTGTGGAAGCGCTGGAACAGTGGATCGGCTGCGGCAGCGGAAATCTGCGGCGTGAAATCGAGGAGTATAATACCTGTTGTCTGCAGGGACGGGACAAAATCTTCGCAAAAGACAGACGCTATCTGATGCCGCTGACGGAACCGCCGTTTTATGCCATTCGCGCCGGGGTCGACCTGCTGAATACACACGGGGGGATCCGTGTGGATGAGGAATTCCGGGCGCTGGATCCCTCCGGAAATGTATTGCCGGGGCTGCGGGTGGCAGGGGTGGATTTCGGCGGTGCAGACGCGGATATCTACAATGTCAATCTGAGCGGACATGGATTTTCTTTTGCGGTCAATTCCGGAAGGATCGCCGGCGAGCATGCAGCCAGGGAGCTGCGGGGCAGCCGCGGGTAAAGGCTGTCGCAAGGATGCGTCGGGCAAGGGCTGCCGGTTTCGGAACGGCCGAAAACAGAAGCGAAAGAAACCGGAGTCAGGGAAACAGAAAACAGGAAAACAGTGAAAACCGGGCAGCAGAAAACAGAAACAGGGGGGAGAGAGACAGCGTGGAGCAGACAGGAACACAAAACCGGGAAAACCCGTTGGGATATGCGGAGCCGCGGCAACTGCTGCGGCAGTTTGCCATACCCAGCATCATCTCTATGACGGTGATCAACCTCTATAATCTGGTGGATCAGATTTTCATCGGATGGAAGGTGGGGATGCTTGGAAATGCCGCCACAAACGTGGCATTTCCGCTGACTACCATCTGTATGGCACTGTCGCTGCTGATCGGCATCGGCTATTCGGCGCGTTACGGACTGGAGCTGGGGCGAAAGCATCCGGAAATCGCGGAGCGCACAGTAGGAAACGCGGTACTGATTGCGCTGCTCTGCGGCCTGGGAGTTTTGGCGGCAGCGGAGCTGTGGCTGCTTCCGCTGCTGAAGGCATTTGGAGCGACCCCTTCGGTCCTGCCGTATTCGGTCACTTATGTCAGGATTACGGCAGTCGGCTTTCCGGCGCTGATTCTGGGAAATGTACTGAGCACCCTGATCCGCGCGGACGGGTCGCCCCGGTTTTCCATGATCTGCACCCTGGTGGGCTGTCTGACTAATATCGCACTGGATCCGATCTTTATGTTCGGTTTTGGCATGGGCGTGGACGGCGCAGCGAAAGCCACGGTGATTTCCCAGTTTTTAGGGCTGGTCATCAGTATTCCTTATTTCTTCCATATGAAGCAGGTGCACCTGGGCCGCGGCGCGTTCCGTCCGGACCTGAAGCTGAACGGACGGAATCTGTCCCTGGGACTGAGCAACTGTTTCACGCAGCTGGCCATTACCCTGGTGCAGATAGTCATGAACAATTCACTGACGTATTATGGCGCCCTGTCCGTCTATGGCGCGGAGATCCCGCTGACGGCTTTTGGCATCGTCATGAAGGTAAACTCCATTGTCATGGGCTTTTTTGTGGGAATCGCCCAGGGAGGACAGCCGATTTACAGTTTTAATTACGGCGCTGAAAAATACGGGCGGGTAAAGACGGTGTACCGCATGGCGATCCGCACCAGTTTTGTGATTTCCGTGGCGGCCTTTGCGGCCTTTGAAGTGTTTCCGCGCCAGATTCTGTCGATTTTCGGAACCGGCAGCCCCCTGTATTTTCAGTTTGCGGTTCGCTTTATGCGGATTTTCCTGTGTATGGTTCTGGTCAACGGCATTCAGCTGATTACCTCCAATTTCTTTTCCGCCATTGCCATGCCCTGGAAGGGAACGGTTCTGGCGCTCTGCCGGCAGACCTTTTTCCTGATTCCGCTGATTCTGATCCTGCCCCGGTTTTTCGGCGTGGAGGGACTGATGTATACCGGGCCGGTGGCGGACCTGATTGCGGCTGCGGCCAGCCTGCTTTTAGTACGGCATGAGTTCCGCACGATGGGTACCGGGGATCCGCAGGCATCCTGAGACGGAAGAAAACGCGGAAGAGAATGAAAGCAGCTGAAAAATACACAAAATGTTAACAAATGAAAAGAAAAGATATGTTATAATGACATTCGTCAAAGAGGCGTTCGCTCTTTTTGGCAACATTTTCATACATCTTTTTCGTAAAGCCGATGCTCCCCCCAGACATCGGCTTTTCCATTCACGGAAAAATCTTGCAAGATATAATATATTTAATATAGACTTTGGAGAAAAAATGTAGTAAGATTATTTTCGGAAACAGGAAAGCTTTCATATAGAGGAGGACGAAGCGAAAGATGCAGCAGATAAAAGATCTGATCGGTGATCATGTAAATTTTGTCTTCGTCGGGGAAGCAGGAAGCGGCAAGAGTGAAATCGCCGTGAACTTTGCCATCTGGCTGGCAGAGCTGGGCGAGAAGCCGGTTCATTTCTTCGATATGGATATGACAAAACCGCTGTTCCGCTCCAGGGACGTGAAGGAGGAACTGGAAGCGGCAGGTGTGGATTTTCATTATGAAGTGCAGTTTATGGATGCGCCGACTGTAGTAGGCGGTGTCACCCGCATGCTGAAGGATGAGACTTCCTACGCGGTGTTTGATGTGGGCGGCGACTATATCGGGGCACGTTCCATCGGCGGTTACGCGCCGGGCGTAAACCGTGAGCAGACCCTGGTGTATTATGTGCTGAATTCCTACCGGCCATGGTCCGGAGATATCGACCATATCGACGAGACCCTGGGCAAGATTCTCGGAGTATCCCATATTCAGCTGGGACAGATCCATATGATCAACAATCCGAATAACGGGCACACCACTACCGCCCGGGAATTCATCGAGGGCTGCCGGAAGATGGAGACAATCGTGTCTCCGTATATCGCGGTGGATTTTGCCTGTGTACATGAAAAAATCTACGGAGAAGTCAGGAACTCCCAGTCTGTACCGGTCTTTCCGATTCACCTGTATCTCACTTATGAGTGGCTGAATACGGATCTGCCGGAGGAGGATTTTTCCGCAGCGATTCCCAAGGACGGGCCGCCGGTTCCGGGCCGCGGGTAATCGGATCCTACTGATTTAAACACACCCGGTGTTTGAATGATACATGCAACGACTGTTTGAGAGGAGGAACAATCAAATGGGTAAAGGAACGATCAAGGTTGTGGCAGAGCGCTGCAAGAGCTGTGGCTACTGCGTGAAGTTCTGTCCGAAGAATGTACTGGAAATCGGTACCGAGGTAAACTCGAAAGGTTATGAATATGTAACGCCGGCACGTATGGATGACTGCATCGCCTGCTGTGTCTGCGGACGGATCTGTCCGGACGGTGCGATTGAGATATATAAGAATTAGGAGGTAAAAGAGAGATGGCAAGAGTATTGATGAAAGGCTGTGAAGCAATTGCTGAAGCAGCTGTAAGAGCCGGCTGCAGATTTTTTGCCGGATATCCGATCACACCGCAGAATGAGATCCCGGAATATTTTTCCAGAAGACTTCCGGAAGTGGGCGGCCAGTTTGTACAGGGTGAATCAGAAGTAGCCTCTGTAAACATGGTATACGGCGCGGCAGCAGGCGGAACCAGAAGTATGACTTCCTCCTCCAGCCCGGGAATCGCGTTAAAGAGCGAGGGAATTTCCTATGCGGCAGCAGCCCGTATCCCGATGGTGTATGCAAATGTATCCCGCGGGGGCCCGGGGGTAGGCGCAATTCAGCCGGCGCAGCAGGATTATTTCCAGGCAACCAAGGCATCCGGCAACGGCGGATTCCGTATGATGGTATTTGCTCCTTCTACCGTACAGGAAGCAGTGGATATGACATACCGCGCCTTTGATTACGCGGACAGAGACCGCAACCCGGTACTGATCCTGGCAGACGGTGTTATCGGAACCATGATGGAACCGGTTGTGCTGCCGGAGATGAAATCTGACGAGGAAATCGCAGCAATCAAGGAAAACAAGAAGTCCTGGGCCTGTGTCGGCCACAAATTAGATTATGCCAACAGATCCTGGATTCAGCCGGGACAGTGGGATACCCTGAAGATGCAGGCATGGAACGAAGATGCCGCTGCAGTATATGATTCCTGGGAAAAGGATGTACAGTACGAATCCTATCAGGTGGAAGACGCGGAAGTAGTGATCACTTCCTACGGCATTTCCGCCCGTATCGCAAAATCTGCTGTGGACATCTGCCGCAGAGAAGGCAAGAAAGTGGGCCTGATCCGTGCCATCACCGTCAGCCCCTTCCCATATCAGGCGTATGATGCCATTGATTACAGCAAGTGCAAGGCCGTGCTGGATGTGGAGATGTCTATCCCGGCGCAGTTTGTACAGGATGTGGAGATGGGGGTAAAAGATCGCTGCCCGATTGAAACCTGCCTGTGCTCCGGCGGCAATATCATGAGCCGTGAAGCGATCCTGGATGCTGTCAACAAACTGCTTGCGAAATAAAATAGGAGGATACGACAATGGAATTACTTTATTCTAGAACCAAAACAATCCAGGAAGACAAAGTATCCGGATTCTGTCCAGGCTGTATGCACAGCACAGTAATCAAGCTGTTCGGTGAAGTAATGGAAGAGCTGGATATCGTGGATAAAACCACACTGATCACCGGCATCGGGTGCTGCGGTCTCCATATGGATTATATTGCATATGATACCATTACCGCGCCCCATGGACGCGCATGCGCAGTTGCCACCGGATTAAAGCGCACCAACCCGGATTCCATTTATGTGACTTATCAGGGCGACGGTGACTTTGCGTCCATCGGTCTGGCAGAATCTGTTTCTGCAGCAAACCGGGGAGAAAATATTACCGTCATCTTTATCAACAACGGAATTTACGGTATGACCGGCGGCCAGATGGCTCCAACGACACTTCTGGGCATGAAGGCAACTACTGCCCCGAAAGGGCGTATCGCGGAGGAACACGGCTATCCGATGCACATGTGTGAGATCCTGGATCAGCTGACTGCCCCGGCTTATCTGGAGCGTGTAAGCTGCAACACACCACAGAATGTGATGAAAACCAAGAAAGCCATCAAAAAGGCCGTGCAGAACCAGATCGACGGCAAGGGATTTTCCATGGTAGAGATCGTTACCAGCTGCCCGACCAACTGGGGACTGGATGCGATGGATTCCCTGAAGTTCATCGAGGAAAAGATGCTTCCGGAATACCCGCTGGGTGTAATCAGAGACAGATAGGAGGGAGATGCAGTATGGAAACAAATTTATGCGTTGCCGGATTCGGCGGACAGGGCGTTATGACGCTTGGCAAATTCCTTGCGTCTGCCACCTGTGATTCAACAGATAAAAACGTGACATTTTTCCCGTCATACGGCGCAGAGCAGCGGGGCGGCACAGCCAACTGCTTTGTAGTAATATCCGATGATATGGTAGGAGCGCCGCTGGGCGATGTGATGGATGACCTGATCGTTATGAACGGTCCGTCCCTGGCAAAATTCCTGCCTACCTTAAAACAGGGCGGCACCCTGTTTATCAACAGCTCTATCGTCGATGAGCCGACGGACCGCCCGGACATCAAGATTGTCAAGGCTCCGGTTACGGAACTGGCGCTGGAGATGGGCAATGCCAAGGTGTTAAACGTAATCATGCTGGGTGTTTATGTCGGTTATACCGAAGTGGTATCTCCGGAAGTGGTATGGGGCACCATCGAGCACAAACTGGCAAAGAAGGCGAAGCTTCTGCCGTTAAACAAAGAAGCCTTTGAAAAGGGACTTGAAATCGGCCGTTCCCAGAAATAAGGGAAACGAGCGGAAGGCTCCGATAAAAACGTGGGGATTCGGTGAAGGAGTCCCGAAACGGGCAGAATCGATACAGGGGAGAACTCTGTGCCGGTTCTGCCCGTTTTCTGCGTTTCTGCGGATAGTTCAGAAAAACACTTGACAGATCGCGGCAGCAGGTATAAACTGTCAAACGTTGACAATATCAACAGTTGACATATTCAACAGTTGAAGCGAGCAATAGTTGAACTGGGGTACAGTTGTCTCGGGAAACTGTCCGGACAGAATGATAAAAGGAGCGCATGTATGACAGATACCGGAAAATTTTTTTTACAGGATGGGAAAATAATCCCCCATATCCAGGTGATCGGTAAGCTGATCCACAGATATCTGGAGCATCAGCCCAGTATCCAGGAAGCGGATACCATGACCGGTACCAAGGGCTGGATTATCTGCTATATCGCGGAAAACAGCGACCGGGATGTCTATCAGAGAGATTTCGAAGAAATGCTGGGAATCTCCCGATCGGCGGCTTCTAAGCTGATTCACCGTATGGAGCAGAATAATATGATCTGCCGGGAGAGCGTGCCGGGTGACGCCAGGTTCAAGAAGCTGGTGTTGACGGATCGATCCCGGGAATTGTATCACAAGATGATACGGGACTTTGAACGCATGGAAAATGTGGTGACGGACGGATTTACGGAAAAAGAAAAGAAGCAGATGCTGTCCTTCCTGATGCGGATGGAAAGCAATCTGAAGAAATAGACAGATGAAACGAAGGAGGAAACAGATACAGTGAAAAACATCAGAATTTTGATGAAGTCTCTTCGGGAGTTTAAGCTCTCCAGCATACTGGCGCCGGTGCTGGTCATCGGGGAAGTGGCGATGGAAGTGCTGATTCCCTTTATTATGGCGATGCTGATCGATCAGGGAATCACAGCGGGAAAACTGGATGTGGTGGTCCGTGACGGAATTCTCCTGCTGGTGCTGTCGGTCGTTTCGCTGGCTTTCGGCTGCATTTCCGGGCAGCAGGCGGCGGTGGCATCCACAGGATTTGCGCAGAATCTGCGGAAAGACATGTTTTATCGGGTGCAGACCTTTTCCTTTTCCAATATCGACCGGTTTTCTACATCCAGTATTGTAACCCGTCTGACGACGGACGTAACCAATGTGCAGAACGCGTACCAGATGTCCATCCGTACCTTGGCGCGCTGTCCGGTGATGCTGATCTCCGCGCTGGTGCTCTGTTTCCGGATCAACGCGCATCTGTCCATGATCTTTGTGGTTGTAATACCGATCCTTTTTGCAGCTCTGATCTTCCTGATTTTGAAGGTGCATCCGATCTTTGAAATCGTATTCAAGATTTACGACCGCCTGAACGAGGTGGTCCAGGAGAATCTGTACGGTATCCGTGTGGTAAAATCCTTCCGCCGGGAAGCCCATGAAAATGAAAAATTCGGTAAGGTATCCGAAAATCTTTACAAAAACTTCACCAAAGCAGAGAAGACCATTGCCATTAACTTTCCGGTCATGATGTCAGCCGTATTCTTCTGCATGATCGGCATTGCCTGGCTGGGCGCCAGGATCATTGTTTCTTCCGGCGGCACGGAGCTGACCACCGGAGAACTGATGAGCTTTTTCACTTACGCGATGCAGATCCTCATGAGCCTGATCATGATTTCCATGGTATTCGTCATGCTGATTATGGCGCAGGCTTCCGGTGAACGTATTGCCGAAATCCTGACAGAGGAAAGTGATATCCGCAACGGCGAGCATCCGCTGATGGAAGTGCCGGACGGATCCATTGATTTTAATCATGTGAACTTCAAGTATTCCGAGGACGCGGAAAAAGATGTGCTGACAGATATCGATTTTCATATCCGCTCCGGGGAAACCATCGGTATTATCGGCGGAACCGGATCGGCCAAGTCCAGTCTGGTGCAGCTGATTCCCCGTCTGTATGATGTGTCGGAAGGAAACCTGGAAGTCGGCGGACATGATGTCCGGGAATATGATTTGGAGACCCTGCGGAATCAGGTGGCTATGGTGCTGCAGAAGAATGTCCTGTTTTCCGGCACGATTAAGGAAAACCTGCGCTGGGGCAAGGAAGACGCCACGGATGAAGAAATCCTCCATGTCTGCCGGTTGGCACAGGCGGATGACTTTATTCAGGGATTTCCGGATAAGTATGACACTTATATTGAACAGGGCGGCACCAATGTATCCGGCGGTCAGAAACAGCGTCTGTGCATTGCCCGTGCCCTGCTGAAAAAACCGAAAATCCTGATTCTGGACGATTCCACCAGCGCGGTGGACACAAAGACCGATGCATTGATCCGTCAGGCCTTCCTGGAAGAGATTCCGGAGACGACCAAGATTATCATTGCTCAGCGTATTTCCTCTGTGCAGGACGCGGATCGGATCCTTGTCATGGACAGCGGACGGATCAGCGCGGCAGGTACCCATGAGGAACTGCTGAATACCAGCGAGATCTATCGGGAAGTATATGAATCACAGCAGAACGGAGGTGAGGAAGATGCCTAAGATGAGAGGAAAAGCAGGAAGAACCAAAGATCCGAAGGCCGTGATCCGGCGTCTTCTTTCCTATATTAAAGAGTATAAATTCCGATTTATCCTGGTGGTGGCCTTCGTTATTATCAGTTCTGTGGTTACGGCATATGCCAGCTTCTTTATCCAGACACTGATTGATGATTACATCACGCCGATGCTGGGTGGCAAGGCAGCCGATTTCGGCGGACTGCAGCGGTTTATCACACAGGTGATTATCGTATTTGCGGTGGGAATTTTTGCCTCCTATATGTACAACCGGCTGATGATTGTGATTTCCCAGGGGGTGCAGAAGAAGATCCGGGATGATATGTTCCGGCATATGCAGGAACTGCCCATCGGATATTTTGACACACATACCCACGGGGATGTTATGAGCCACTATACCAATGATACCGATACTCTGCGGCAGATGCTGTCCCAGAGTATTCCCCAGATGATGTCTTCTGCCATTACCGTGGTAGCGGTCTTTGTCTCCATGCTGCTGATCAGTTTCTGGACCACGCTGGTGGTCATCGGCTTCTGTTTCCTGATCTTTTTCCTGATCCGGAAAGTGGCGGGCGCCAGCGGAAAATACTTTATGAAGCAGCAGAATTCCCTGGGGGATGTGAACGGATACATCGAAGAGATGATCAACGGGCAGAAAGTGGTAAAAGTCTTCTGCTACGAAGAGCGCAATAAGGCAGCGTTTGATGTGAAAAACGGGGAGCTGCGCAGAAACGCCTCCCGGGCGAATGCCTTTGCCAATATCCTGATGCCGATGATGAATAACCTGGGCTATCTGCTGTATGTGGCCGTGGCGATCGTCGGCGGTATCCTGGCGATTAACGGCGCGGTGAATATCTCCCTGCGGGGCGTCGGCGTACTGACCCTTGGTATGATTGCGTCCTTCCTGCAGCTGTCCAGAGGCTTTGTCAACCCGCTGGCACAGGTATCCCAGCAGCTGAACTTTGTG
>OCTW013389583.1_pt1 | contig 11088 bp, 8 predicted proteins | sample 1539671 | NCBI WGS metagenome assembly OCTW01 (sample SAMN02144230, study PRJEB22623) | gut metagenome | biome: sheep rumen | host: Ovis aries | place: New Zealand | reverse complement strand
ATTGCAGTATTAAAGGAAAAAGGTGTCATTAGACGTGTTGGTGAAGATAAAAATGGCTATTGGGAAGTGCTATTAGACATTAAAATTGTTGATTAGTGGGCTTTATTTGGTGGTGCAAATGTGGTGCATTGCGTAAATAGAAAAATCCGCAAGATTCTGAATTTCAGTTTCTTGCGGATTTTAATAAGTGATCCGCTTGGGGCTCGAACCCAAGACCCCAACATTAAAAGTGTTGTGCTCTACCGACTGAGCTAGCGGATCGACCTTCTTGGTGCTTCCTTAACGAAAGCGGCTGCAAAGGTAGGCATAATTTTTGAATCCGCCAAATTTATTCGGAGGATTTTTGCGCCGACGGTGTATTTTGCTTTCTTTTTTCCTCTTCCAGTGCCTTTTGGTAGCACTCTCTGCAGAGCGGCTCGTACTCCGTGGTCTCGCCCAGCAGCACCCGCTGCGACCCTTCCACGGTGCGGTGACTGACGTAGGCCAGATTGCCACACTTCACGCAGATGGCATGCACCTTCGTCACATCGTCGGCAATGGCGCACAGGGCAGGCATCGGGCCGAAGGGCACACCCTTGAAGTCCATGTCGAGCCCTGCTATGATCACTCGGATGCCACGATTGGCCAGTTCGTTGCACACGTCCACAAGTCCCATGTCGAAGAACTGGGCCTCGTCGATGCCCACCACATCACAGTCCGAAGAGAGCAGCAGGATGCTTGCCGACGAGTCGATAGGGGTCGACATGATATGCTTCTGGTCGTGGCTGACGACATCCTCCTCGGAGTATCTCACGTCGATGGCGGGCTTGAAGATTTCCACCTTCTGGCGGGCGAACTGTGCCCGTCGCAGGCGCCGGATGAGCTCCTCTGTCTTGCCAGAGAACATCGATCCGCAGACCACCTCGATTCTGCCTGGGCGGCGGGTCTCTCCTGTTAAGTTTTCTGTTATCATGGTTGCAAAATTACCAAAACGTTTTAAAATTTGCAAAGATTTTACCACTTTTTTTGTCTATTATGAATATTTGCGCTAAATTTGTCCCCCGAAATGGGCATATTGTATATTGTTCCAACGCCAGTAGGCAATTTGGAGGATATGACACTGCGTGCCATACGGCTCTTGAAAGAGGCCGATCTCATCCTTGCCGAAGATACCCGTACCTCGGGCATCCTGTTGAAGCATTTCGATATCCGAAACTCCCTCCTGTCGCATCATAAGTTCAATGAGCACGGCACCAGTGCCGCCATCGTCAGCCGTCTGCTGGCAGGCGAGAACGTGGCCCTCATCAGCGATGCCGGCACGCCTGGCATCAGCGACCCGGGCTTCTTCCTGGTCCGCGAGGCAGTGCGGGCTGGGGTAGAGGTGCAGTGCCTGCCAGGGGCGACGGCCTTCGTGCCAGCCCTGGTGTCGAGCGGACTGCCCTGCGACCGTTTCGTGTTCGAGGGCTTCCTCCCTCAGAAGAAGGGCCGCAAGACGCGCTTGGAGGAACTGGCTACTGAGACTCGCACGATGGTGTTCTATGAGTCGCCCTACCGCCTCGTGAAGACCCTCCAGCAGTTTGCCGAGGTCTATGGCGACGATCGTCAGGTGAGTGTCTGCCGAGAGATCTCAAAGGTCCATGAGGAGAGTGTCCGCGGCACCCTCGCCGAGGTTATCGCCCATTTCACGGCTACCGAGCCCAAGGGCGAGATCGTCATCGTGCTGGCGGGGAAGGATGAAAAGGTAAAAAAGTAAAAAGGTAAAAGGGTAAAAAGGTAAAAGGTAATCAAAAGGAATAGTAAATACATATTTAAATTATATTACTTATATGAGAAAATTAATTGTTTTGGCCCTTGGCGGCCTGATGGTTGCAAGTTGCAACGAAGGAGTGAAGAAGGCAGAGCAGGCTGCACTTGTGCAGCGCGACTCGCTGGAACAGATCATTGCCCAGAAAGACAATGAGATCAACGACATGATGACGACGCTGAGCGACATCGAGGAGGGCTTCCGTGAGATTACCGAGGCCCAGAACCGTGTGACGCTGGCCAAGGAGGGCGAGGGCACCAACACCACGCTCCGCATCAAGGAGAACATGCAGTTCATCCAGTCGGCTATGAAGCAGAACAAGGAGCTCATCAACAAGCTGAAGCAGCAGGTGCGTGAGAGCAGCGTGAAGGGTGATCAGCTGAAGAAGATCATCGACAACCTCACGGAGCAGATGAATCAGAAAGACCAGCAGCTGCAGGCCCTGCGCGAGGAACTTGACAAGAAGGACATCCACATCGCCGAGCTCGACGAGCAGGTGGCCGACCTGAACCAGAACGTCACCACCCTGAAGGAGGAGAACACCCAGAAGGCCGAGACCATCTCTACGCAGGACAAGGCGCTCCACTCTGCCTGGTTCGTCTTCGGAACAAAGAAGGAGCTGAAGGAGCAGAATATCCTCGACAAGGGCGAGGTGCTGCAGTCTAACTTCAACAAGGAGTACTTCACGAAGATCGATATCCGCATCGACAAGGAGATCAAGCTTTACAGCTCTTCTGCCGAGATCCTGACCAACCACCCCGCTGGCAGCTATACCCTGCAGCGCGATGCCAAGAAGCAGTACGTGCTCCGCATCAGCGATCCGCAGCGCTTCTGGTCTACCAGCAAGTACCTCGTCATACTGGTGAAATAAAATAAGCACTGACGATTTTTCTCTCCCAATACGCCTTCAAGCCTTCACCGCGAAAGCTTGAAGGCGTATTCCTTTATAGAAACGAAGACATATCCATGTCCCCCGATGAATACGAATGTGCCGTGCTACAAGAAGGGAATCACCGGGAAAAGATTTTCAGCTGATAGATTCTTTTGCCATCCTTGGCGACTTTAATGATATACAAATCAGGCGGAAGGTTATTCAAGTCCACGTCGTATGATGATTGCGTCGTCTTCACAGTACGAATTAGCCTGTTGTTGTTCCAGAGCGTGATTTCATACTCTCCGTCCTCTGGGAGTGGTATGTTCACAATGTTGTTTCCAGGAGAGTTGATAGGTGTTTGCCCGTTATCGTTCGTAATCCCGCCATTTAAATAGGTATATGGGCCCCAGCCGCAGGCATTCCTTGCACGGACACCTATTCTGACTGTTCCATTTGGGTTCATCGTAAAGATGGGGCTGTTGGTGTTTCCTCCGCTCGTGATGGTTGCTCCTCTCACCACATCCCATTGATATTCCAATACCTGGGCTTGTGAGTTCACGCTGGCATACAGCTGGTATTGCGAGTTGGCCAAGAACATGTTCGTATTTGGCCAGCCCAATATTGTAGGGGCCGAAGGAACGCCAGCCCATACATCTTTAGTTAGATCCAGTGTTGAAGAACCGAAAGAAACTTGGGCTGTTACGACACATGCGCCGTTAGCATTCTTCTGAAATGTTGCAGTACCAGTTCCCTGGCCAGAGACAATAGTAAGATTTGAATTGCTCGTGCTCCAAACGACGGTCGAACCATAAGGAAAATTCTGGATAGAGTAGGATTCTGTGCTACATACATTTGAACAGCCGGTAATTGATAACTGACACTGAGTTTGTATGAGATAAGAAAGAGTTGCTATTGATTCTCTCATTCTTTCACCTTGTTTTGCTGAGAATCGAGTCCTGCACGACTTCGGAGCATAGGACATAATTAAATCTACATCAGGATTGTATGCTTGGTCGTTTGCATCAGTTCCATATCCTATGTAAACACAATTATAGACGTTCAACGTTGATAAACGTGGATCTGCAGGGGTGTCTTCAACATAATCTCCACATGTGCTTGAGTTATTGCCATTAACTAATTCTGGACAAGGATTGTCATTTCCTCCCTCATCGTAAGTTCCATGATGTGTATGCCATAGATTTAACACATGCCCCATTTCATGAGAAATAGTACTGGTCGTACATGCCGGAATGCCACTGACTCTTCCAACAATATAAAATTCTGAACTCATACCAACACCATTAGCAAGCCCAATAATAGGGGTAGAATAATTAGGGTCTGCAGGATACAAATAAATATCTATTCCATTTGTGTGGTTATTTTCATAGAAAATATTAGTTGTTGGGATGTTATTATAATAAGTGTCATTATCAATAGGATCAATTATACCATCCCAACTGAAATAGATTCCATGACTATTAAAAATCGCTATTAAGTCGGCTGTATGCACTTGTAACATCTGAAGTACTAACACCTCCTGCCCCTGAGGTGCTTCTAATAACATGGAAATATACTTTCAAGATATAGAAACTTTTTGAAGTACGATTACGAGGTGAGTTCAGTTTCTTTACGTTCTCTATATTTGTTATGGCGGGAGTTCCGCATAGATCTTGTGCAAATGATTTAACCACAAATGCTAAGAATGCCAAAGTCACAAATAATCTTTTCATGTCAACTCTATTTTTTTATAAATATATACTCATGAACATACAAACCATCGTCCGGACCATAATGATAGCCTTCCATATGCATCTCGCCACCCGAAATAGTACACTTCAATGTTTCCCCGCATAATTGTATTATTTGTTTTTCCATGTCATAGGAGTAATCGTATTCTCCTTCCTCATTCGGTAAATCCGGGTGCAATGGTTTCCCCTTTTTTATGAAGACCTTAACCTTACCATTTTGGTTAAACATAAATATATCCCGTTGATCTGATGATATTTCACGATTGCCATCGGGATAACTTAAAGTCTTGAGTTCCCATGTACCTATAATAGACGATTCTAAAGATGTCTCATTTTGGCTTTCTATAAAATCATTTGGATTGTTTTCATTATTGTCACATGCGCACAAAAAACCAAGCCAAAGCAGCATACTTGTCATTAATACTATTTTTTTCTTCATAATCAAAACGTTTTTGTCGATATATTGATAATACGGTTCTACTTATATAATAACAAAAGTAAGAAAAAACTGCATGGGAGTGTAGGGGAATTAAGAATTGTTAACCTTTTGAGGGCGTCTTTGTGTTTGCTTAACATTCAGGCTGATTACTTTTTCACTCAACGTTTCCGTATCTTGTCTTGGCATTTTGTTATTACGATTGTATCTGTTGAAAATATACAAACTTATTCTGAATCCTCCAAGCATTTTAAAGAGAAATGATTGTAAGAGTCCTGATAGTCAATAGAAGAAAGTGGCATTTGTAAAAGATTATCAAATTCTTGTGATAATGATAAAATGTCACCAAATCTTTTTTGTTCTCAAATTGCTCTATAATGCCATTATTATAATTAACTTGTTGATATATAACATGTTATACTATGGCATTTGCTTGTTTTAAATGCCATAATAACGTCACTAAGTAAAGCATATTTACACAAATTATGCTTAAAATGGTGCTCATAATTGGCTAAAGTGCTGATTACCAATAGAGTTTGTAATAACACGGATAGTCTGTACTAACAGTTTAGACAGGGTAAACTGTCAGTTTAGACTGGGTAAACTGTCAGTTTGCCCTATCTAAACAAGTATAAACTGCCGTTGTTATGTTGAGTTTGGACTATTGTAGCTATCGAAAAATGTAAAGTAATATAGCAAAAACGCTATAAATATGACGATAGAATGAATATATTTTCAACCTATTGCAATAGTATAATATCCAGATAACCAGGTATTTAGCAGTAAGAATGGCATTTTGATACTCTTTTTGAAATATTTTTCTCGAGATTTTCACATGCACAATCCGTTGCCAGTTTTATCTATTAAATGGCATAATATGCCGACGAATTCGTGTTGCTGTGCTGAACGGTATGATTATGATGCTCATGCCATCTGTCACGTGCTTCATTCGCGAAGAATTGCTCACTCAAGTGCACAACGGTTCAAAAACACATAGGTCGTGTTTAGGGCAATGTAGTTCTTGCTCATGTACCATATACCCTTGTAGCGACCTGCTTCGCCCCATGAGTTCTTCACCATGTAGTACTCGCGTCCCTGTTGGTCCTTCGCTTTGCCGAAAATCAGCATGACGTGGTCGTAGGTGGCATCCCATGCGTCAAACCGCTGCTGGCGCAGTTCTTGTGTAGGATCTCCCCCTCAAAGAATCCTATCGTCGCATAGTCCCAGCATGTACCGCTTCTGCTCTGATCTTTCACGGGAGTAATCGGGTTCTCCTTTATAACAGTAAACCGCAACGAGTCCTTTGCAGCTTCCTTCTTGTTTTCAGCCTGAGCTGCAGACACTGTCAGCGTCATCAGAATGACCAATAGTTGTTGAGGATAATTCATATGCTTTCTTTAAACAGGCAAAATGAGAATACGGCTTCGATGAAGATCATGAATCAGTTCATGAAGTTCCATATTGGATAGGTTTGATAAATATAGTCTGAAGTATTTAGTGAAAATGACTCCTAACCAGTAGTGGATAGGAGTCATTCTTATAGTTGCCGTGTGTAAGTTGTCAGATTACTTGGCCCACCAGACTTTGCTGCTGAAGATGTACATGCCAGCGTCGTTGCCAGAACCGAAGGCAGCGGCCACATTAGGATTAGACACTACATCGCTGTCGCCATAAGGCAGCATGTTCGGCCAGCGGTTGCCGGCACTGCTGTTATTGTTGGGATTGGTCATCTTGACAGGATACTCGTCAAGACCGATACGACGCATGTCGTTGTAGGTCTCGATCACCTCACCGCGGGTCTGAGCCAGATACTTCTGGATACGGATCTCCTTCAGCGCATCAGCCTCGTAGAGAGGAGCGATGTTCTCCAGATAGGCCGTGATATCCTCATCGGCAATGGCTTCGCCACTGATGGCGGCATACTCTGCTACGTTACTGCTGACAGCAGTCTCGAAAGCCTCTTTGGCATCCTTGCCTTGGAGGGCCTGAGCCTCGGCGAGGATGAAGTAGAGCTCCGACTCGCTCATGATGGCAAGGTTGGCAGCACCGTTCTCGAGCCAGGCGGGTTCGTTGACAGTCTGCGTGAGAGAGGCCAGCTCTGTGCTACCAGGAACACCAATGACGTCGCCACCAATAGACATGTTGTAGAAGGGCTCACGGGGATCCTCACGCTCCAGCATCAGGTCGTCGACAGTCTTGCTCGAACCGATGTAGTAACGGCTCCACTGATAGGCAGACCATGCGTTGTCGGCAGTCACGCCATTGAACATGTCGAGATAGAAGCCTTCAAAACCGAGCTCGATGGCATTCTGAGCCGCTTCCTCAACCTGACTGATGACGCCAGGGTTGCGACTTGCGGTATGGAGCAGATAGCGAGCCTTGAGGGCGTAGCCAAGAGCGAGCCACTTGTCGGTGTCGCCACCATAGATGATATCCTGCTCGCCGGCATTGTTGCCACCCTCAGAGAGGTTTGCGATACCATCGTCAATCAGCTGGAAGATAGCGTTATAGACCGTCTCCTGGGTATCGATCTTCGGAGCAGAGATACCCTGGAAACACTCGCTGAAGGGAATGTCGCCGTGAAGGTCTGTCAGCACGCCCCAGTTGATGGCAGCCAGCAGCTGGGCCATACCCAGGAGGTCGTTTCTGCCCTCGTCGATACCTCCGGCCGAGCACTTCTCGATCATCTGCGTGAGGTTCATCAGGTTGGAATAGGTAGAGTTCCACTCGTTGTTGAAAGTGGTGGCACCAGCCAACTCTGATACGGTGCGCTGCTCGATCTTGAGCAACTGGTTGTTACCAGTTCCGAAAAGCTGCTCTGTGTATGAGGATACATACCAGGCGTATGCACCGTTCACCACTGAATAGGCAGTGGCCACCTCTGCGTCTGTGAGCTGGAACTTTGCTCCAACCCTATCGGCGGTCTTGCTGGTCTCATCCTCGTTGATCCGGTCCATCATGTCCTCAGAGCACGAGCTGTACAGCATGGTTGCCAACGCAATGCCAAACAAATATTTAATCTTCATATTCTTACTTTTTTCTGATTAATAATCTTAATTCATCCTCGGATTAGAACGTGACCTTCAAGCCACCGCCGAAGCTGGATGTGCTGGGTACAGAGAAGCGTTCGAAATAACCACTCATGTTACCGTTACCCTGGGAGTTCTCTGGATCGAGATCCGGCATCTTTGCCCAGATGAGAATGTTGCGTGCAAAAGCGAAGATATTCATGTTGATACCCCAGAACTTAGGCAGGTCGTAACCAAGCGTCACGTCGCGGAGTTTCCAGAAACTGGTATCGAAGATGCCGGCCTCGGTAATGTCGTTGTAGGCCATGTACCAGTCTTTCTTGCTCACCTCGATGGTGTTCTTCTGGCCTGTAGCCTCGTCAATACCATCGGCAACCATCGTACCCTCACGATAGTTGAGCGACTCGGTAGAAGCACCGAACCAGTTCATGGTCAGGATCGTACCGGCATACATCTTGCCACCCTTCTGCCAGTCGAGCGTGGCAGACAGCGAGAGGCGCTTGTAGTTGGCCTTGAGGTTGAAGCCCATGTTGAAGTCGGGAGCACACTCACCGATGTTCTCGCTGGAGCCGGTACCCTGGGGCAGACCGTCGGCCAGCAGCAACTGGCCATCATCGGTGCGCTTGAAGGCAACGCCATAGATGTTAGGATATGTAAAGCCAGCCTGGGCACGTACCTGGGGCTCCACGAAGCCACCGAGCATGATGCTCTCCACACCAGGAGCCAACTCCTTGACCTTATTCTTAATCTTGGTGAAGTTTACGCCAAGTGAGAGGTTGTAGTCCTTATGCTGTAGAATGTCGGCATTCAGGGCGAATTCATGAGCCCATGTGGTCATCTCACCAGCGTTGGTACGCAGGTACTGATAACCTGTAGAACCAGCTGTAGGCACGTCGAAAATCTGATCCTTCACATCCTGATAACTGGCGGTGTACTCCAGACGCAGGCGGTTCTTGAAGAAATTCAGGTCGATACCGAACTCATAGTTCGTCGTGTTCTGAGGCTTCAGGTTCGGGTCGTAAGACACATAGTAAGGCACATAGCTCTTTGCACCGTTCATCGGGTAGGCAATAGGCGTATAGACATACATACCGCTGCCATAGGAAGGTGTATAGTAGAAGTTCTCACGATAAGTACCTGCCTGACCTACCTGTGCGAATGAGGCACGCAGTTTACCATAAGAAAGGATGTCGTTGTCCTTCAGCGAAGGAAGCTCCGTGAAAATCCAGCCCAGCGACACAGAGGGATAGAAGAACGAGCGGTTGCCGCGAGGCATCGTCGACACGATGTCGTTACGACCGGTAACAGTCAGATAGACCATGTTCTTCCAACTGGCAGTGAACTGTCCGAAGAAACCGAGTGAGCGGTCCTTGGAGTGGCTCATGCTCCAGTAGTCCATGCTGGCAGCATTCTCGATGACGGGCTGGCCAAACCAAGACAGGGCAGAAGCATCATAGTCCCAACTGCGGCTATAGTCGTGGTTGAACTCATTACCGATCAGCAGGCCCAGATCCCACTCCTTCTCAGCACCGAGCTTGGCAGTGAAGTTGGCCGTCAACAGGTTGTTGAAGATGTTCCGCTGTACGCCGAAGTCCTCAACCTCGCCCTTCGTGTTGTAGGCAGAGCCCACCTCGGCGATGGTCATGTTGTCAGTCGTATAGATATCAAGACCAGCCTGCTCACGGAAGGTCAGTTTGTAGTTCTCGCCCAGCCCGAGGTCGGGAGTGAATTCAACGTACACATTACCGAACACGCGGTTCGTGTGCTGGCGGAACTCATCGTTGGCAGCCCACCAGTAGGGGTTGTTGAAGTTGGTTGCACGGTAAGACACCTGAGTGGTTGGGTCGCCGGGGGCGTGTGTTGGCGTGCCTTTCAGGTCATACTCTGCAGGAGCGCCATAGACCACGTTTACCACACCGTTGTTGGCACCTGGTGCACTCTTAATTCTGGTAGAGGTGTAGTTGGCAGAGAAGCCAGTCTTCCACTGCTTGTTGATCTCCCAGTCCACAGCACCACGGGCACCGGTACGCATCATGCCAGTAGAAGGAATGATACCATCCTGATAGGTGTCGCTGATGCCAAAGGCATAGCTGACGTTGTTCACGCGGTGGGCAATGCTCAGCGATGCGTTCTGAGTGAGACCCGTCTTGAAGAAGTCGCTCACGTTGTCGTGAGTGGTCGGAGTCACCCAGGGGTCGATACCGGCTAACTCATATTTGGGATTGTAGTACATTCCGGGATGTCCCTGGCTGTTACCACCATATTTCGGATCATCGGGCAGATCGGTAATCTTCGGACCCCATGTTGAAGAAGAGCTGGGGTTGTAAGCAGCGGCGCTGGCACCCTGAGCGTACACATCCTGATGCTTGTACTTACGGCTCAGTGTCTGGGCACTGATGTCGGTAGAGAAGGTGATCACGGGTTTTGCGGTGAACTTGCTGCCACGCTTGGTGGTGATGACGATCACACCATTAGAGGCACGAATACCATAAAGGGCAGAAGCTGCCTGGCCCTTTAGCACGTTGATGCTCTCAATGTCGTCGGGGTTGATATCAATGCTACGGTTGGCGTAGTCGGCACCAGTCACAGAGTTACCCGTGCCGAAGTCGGGCGTAGAGCTGATAGGCATACCATCGACCACATAAAGTGGAGCGTTGTTGCCGTCGAACGAACGGGCGCCACGGATCACAATCTGTGCAGAAGCGCCAGGAGCACCTGAAGACTGACGGACACTGACACCTGTCAGCTTACCCTGAATAGCACTTGCAAGTGAGCTCGTACCATTGATGTTCAGATCCTCTGCATTCAGCTCCTGAGCAGCATAACCCAGGGCTTTCTTGTCGCGGCTGATACCCATAGCCGTCACCACCACCTCGTCGAGGGTCTTGGCGTCGGCCTTCAGGAACACACGCATGCCATTCTTGGCATTCACTGTTTGAGACACAAAGCCGAGATAGGAAATCTCGAGCTGATTCTTGTCTGCCGGAAGGGTGACATTGAATCGTCCGTTCACGTCAGTCAACATTCCAGTAGCTGTACCTACCACCTTGACGGCGGCGCCGATAATCGGCTGGCCGTCTTCCTGTGAGAGTACAGTACCGGACACCTTTGTCTGTGCCAGCGCACTTCCTGCAAACAGGAAGAGGCTGATCATAAACATTGTTAGTCTTTGTTTCATAAATTCTCTCTCTTTGGTTATTAAATATTAATTATATATA
>OCTW011552534.1_pt1 | contig 11089 bp, 4 predicted proteins | sample 1539671 | NCBI WGS metagenome assembly OCTW01 (sample SAMN02144230, study PRJEB22623) | gut metagenome | biome: sheep rumen | host: Ovis aries | place: New Zealand | reverse complement strand
ACTAATGGGTCTAAGAATACATCAAGTCCCATTACACCTTCTCTTCCATCCGGCGTAGTTACTTTTCTGGAAAATGTAACACACAGACTTCCTGTTGTCTTGTCAACATAAGGTTCTCCCGGCTTTAAAGTATCATATTTAAGCCCATCTTTATACCAACCTCTCTGAGTTGCATCAAAATCCGCATCTGGTACATAATCGTTAGAGAACACTGTTGATTTATCTGACCAACCTATATAAAGTACAGGCTTCATGGACTGGTCAAAGTTCTTAGCCTCATCTACAAGCTCTTTAATCTGTGCCGACGACATAGGAACAGTATTAAGAGTCTCTGCAATCTGATTACTCTTATCCACTATATCTCCAACCTTAATGCCCAAATCCCTTGCATTAGAATCCGTTACATCATGAAGATCAGACATTGCGAAGTCTCTCATTCCGCTTCGCGATTGCATAGTAGAAAAGATAATAATTGCAATGATTGTTAATGCAATAACAGGAATCACTACAAGAAGTAGTGTCCCACTAACACTCTTTTTTGTTTTCTTTGATTTAGCAATATTCGATGCCATTTTTTTACCCTCGCGTATTATTCATATTTTACACTTCATTGTGTAATACTCACCGAATATTATTATATTGCATAATTTGATATTAAGCAACTATTAATTCCATAGCAATCTGCTACTTAGTAAGATCTTTTACTACTTCACCTGCAATAATAAGACCGAGTACTGATGGAACGAATGATACAGACCCCGGTGCATAACCATTCCCCTTCTTGTCAATCTCCTCTTTCTCTTCAAAATAAGCCCCCTTTATTGGTTCTTCTTTTGAATAAACAACCTTTAAACTTTTCACTCCCCTCTTTCTAAGTTCTCTTCTCATAACCTTAGCAAGGGGACATACACTTGTCTTATATATATCAGCCACTTCAAAGGCGGATGCATCAAGCTTGTTGCCGGCTCCCATAGAACTGATAACAGGAATATTTCTATTCTTACATTGCATTATCAGTTCAATTTTTGCAGTAACCGTATCAACAGCATCTACCACATAATCGTATTCATCAAATGGAAATTCAAAAGAATTATCGGGAAGAAAAAAAGTCTCGTAAGTGTTTATCTTTGCCAAAGGATTAATATCTAACATTCGCTGTTTCATTATTTCAACCTTAGGTCTCCCAATTGTACTATGCAGCGCTATTATCTGTCGATTAATATTGCTCCTTGCTATTTTATCCTTATCAATTATATCAAAAGAGGATATGCCGCTTCTTATCAACGCTTCACATACATATCCCCCAACTCCGCCAATTCCAAATATTGCGACTCTTGACTCATTTAACCTTCGAATACCTTCAGAACCTATCAGTAATTCAGTCCTTTTAAACTGCTCATTCATATTTTCAATCCTATCCACATACCACTCCAATTCTACAAACTAATCTTCTCTGATTCTAATATCCGTAAGGGCAACCTGATCTCCGGTAAGAGCCATATATACATCCCCTCTATCATCAAGAAGATTGATATTATCGTCTATTATAATTCCAAGATTCTCAGTATGAAGCATAATTTTATTACTCTTCCTAATAATCTCTACACTACATTCCTTGCCTCTCTTATTGGTAGTCTTCCAAGCCTCCCACCCTGGAAATTCATCGCTTTTTCTCATATGAAAATCATTCTGAGCATACTCATTATCTGCACTACACTCTCCGTTAATCTTGACAAGTGCATACTCTTTATAGTCCGTTCCGCCAACCTTACCGTCACTTGAAGAATATACAAGAATATACGGACAATGCCATGCAAGTGACGCCGAAGGAAGACTCATGGTATGAAAATCTACGTAAAGGGAATTCTTTATTCTGACTCCCATTGTATGTGAATACCTTGGTCCATCAACCTGGGTATTAGGAATATCCGATTCAAGTCTATCAATATAGCTTTCTTCTGCTACAATTCTTCTTATACTGTCTTTATTAACCTTATCTTCTGTCTCTTCAACTTCAATATTCGTAATATCACAGTGTTCACCGGTAATACCAAGGAATGCCTTCTTCGTCTTATCGGGCAATGCAACAATGTACTCTATTTCTCTTGTTGCATCTTCCATAATAATAGAGATATGATCTTCATATCTTGACATAGTAATGTTATATCTTCCTTTAGCATTTTGGCTTTTTGATGTTTTTTCAGCATCCTGTGCTTTATCTGATACCTTCACTTCGATATTTCTGGCAGCTGTTGATACGAAGTGACCGTCGAAGAACAATTCGCCAAACTCAATATATTTATATACATCTATCGACTTACTAGTCTTATGTATCCTTCTGTCATAGGAATCAAACAGTATAATGGAAGGGGAAGAGAACCCATTCTCTTCGTTGTTTGAAGCTATGCATTCAAACTTTACTTTCTTGATTACATCCGTAATAGATATGCCGACAGAAACCTTATCTCTGTATTCCTCACAGTTTATGTTCTCTTCAATCTCAACATTCTCTGCCTCAGCGCTCTCTTTGTAGTCTTCGTCTAGAATAGAAATCATTATTTCAGCATACTTGGGGTCAAACTTAGCTCCCGAGCCTTCAACTAGTTCCTCTCTTATCTTCTGATAAGGCAATATTCGTGTATTTCGAAGTCTTGTTGACATAGACGCATAGGCATCAGAAATAGATATGACCCGGGACATCCAGGGTATATCCTCTCCCTTAAGCCCGTTAGGATACCCTGTGCCATCATATCTCTCTTTGTGGTACATAACCGCTTCTTTAAGATAGGGAAATTCCGTGATATTAGATAAAATCTGAGCACTATCAATAGGTTTATTCCTTATAATTCTCTTGTCTTCATCCGTTAAATTCTCTGATTTTCCTATTAACCTATCTGGAAGTTCAACAGTTCCTATATCGTGAAGTAATGCGGCATAATACACCCTCTCACACTCTTCTTTATCTTCTCCGGAAGCCTTAGCAATTCGACGAGCTATATCTGCTACCGCCTTTGAGTGCCCTTGTATACTTTCATCCTTCTTCTCAACAGCAGAAACAAATGCCGTGGCTGTCTGATCGAAGAGCCTTTTCATACTGTTTCTCTCTTCTTCTAACTGCCCCATCTCTACCTGGTGCATCTTCTCAACCTCATCATTCAAATCAAGATATGCAAATATGTATAGTGTCAATATAGCTATTGCAATTGACATATTCGTAAGAGATAGACCATATGCAAAGAACTGAACAACTGACGCAATAATAGGCAGTACGAAATATATAATAAATGCCGCTCTTATATGACTAGAAAACCTATTCCTATACTGAAGCACAAGCGACAACTGTATAAATAGACATACAAGAGGAATCAAGTAGCATACGATAAACGCCGGACCTCTCTGATATCTATTCATCTCGTCAAAATAGTAATACATATTAGTAAATTGAGATATTACAATAAGCAACATTCCAATAACGGCAATTATATCTACTATTATGAATCTCTTAGGTATATTCTCTCCATCCATGTCTGCACGAACATAGCTTTGCAAGTAATGATTAAACAGCATAGCTATGACAAGAATCATGAAAAACACTACAAAATTACTTACCCTAACCATAACATATCCAAGGCTACTTACATCACCCCTGAATATATATGCAAACCTCTCGAATATAAGCAATATTGATACCGACAATTCTGAGAATATAAGAAACATTTTGCTTTTCTTATTCATTGATTTCGTAAGAAGAAGCAAAATAACAAATACTATTGCCGCCAGAGACAATGAAAACATTATGGATAATTGATATGTCCTTAAAAAATCAAACATTTACCTTATATTTCCTCCTGCTTACAATCACTTTTTCTTAGCAAAAAACTCTTCCAACTTCTGAATTAATTCTTCTCTCTCAATGGTTTTTAGAAAGTATCCCTCAGGGCGTAAACCAACAACAGACATGACGCTATTCTTATCGCTTTTTCCAGTTAAGAAGATAACCGGTATAGATTTTGTATCCTCATCACTTCTTAACATTTCAAGAACCTGAGGGCCATCTGTAACTGGCATCTCATAGTCTAATAGAATCAGATCCACCTTGTTCTTACCAAGATACTTGATTCCCTGAAGTCCTGAATTTGCCACTGATATCTTATAAATATCTTTTAGCCACTTTCTTACTATTGACAGATAGTTAGGATCATCATCTATAATCAATATTCTCTTCTTGAGCTGTTCTCTAGTCTCGTTATCTAAATATTCTTTTGCGGCCTTTACAAACTCATCATTATTAACAGGTCTTGTGAATTCCTTGTATATAAATTCTTCAGACACTCTTCTCTTAATACTGTTGATATGAGCTGGCTCACCTATTATAAATACGCCACCGGACTCAACTCGCATACGTTCCTCAACTAAGCGAATCACATCATCATCAAGCTTCGTATCATCATCAATATAGAATACAATCAGACACTTGTCAGTCAGTTCACTTTCTATCATGGGCGCAATAGTTTGCACAAAAGAACTCTCTAACCCAGCTTCAATAATCTTTTTCATCAAAACTCTTACGACAAAAGTTTCTTTCTCTCCGACGAATATTACTTTGCTCATCTTGAGTCCCTCCCTTAACATCTCTAAGAAAACTCAGCTCCAACATTTTGCTTCGCAAAATGTCGCCTTGTCACAAGGAATCCTCCCAAGCTTAGCTTGGGTCCCTCCTTATGACGGATTCAATACCATCCCAGTCAATCTTCTTCATATAGCCTTTTAAATCTTCAATTCGTTTCGCATCATCTATCGGAAGCTTATAATTATCCAGTTCGCTTACTATCATCTCTATGGCATCAAGATCCATCTGATCCACTACGTCACTAAGTGCAGAATACGCATCTTCTAACATCTCAGTCTCAATAAGTTCCTTATCATCATTATCTTCTGCCTTCTTCATACGCGACAGTTTACTCTTATATGCCTCATAGTCAGATAGGAACTCTCCAACATTATCATTGATATATTCCATATCTTTGTTATTACCGGCATCTTCTAACTTCTGTGCCATGGCCAATAGCTTAGCTGCTCCTATGATACGCGCCGAACTCTTAAGAGAATGAACCTTAATTGTGAACATTCTTATATTCTCTTCATCATATGCACTTCGGATAACATTCAGATTCTCATCAATTGTATCTTCGAACATCTCAAGTGCAAATATATAATCGCTGATACCGCCGGAATTTTTGATTCCCTCTTCAACATTAATGCCCTCCGTATCATATATCCATTTCATGTCATCAGGCATGGTCGTTACAACCTCTACTGCATCCTCACTCGTAGGCTCAATCATAATATTCTCAGGCAGATGCTTCTTAATAGTCTCCTCTAGCAGAGCAGTATCTATTGGCTTGTGAAGACATCCATTAAATCCTTTAGGAACATAGAATTCATCCCCGGCTGTAGAATTGGCAGTAAGAGCATATATAGGAACATCATTATTAATCTTCCTAATCTCCTGAAGAGTCTCTATACCGTCCATACCTGGCATCATATGGTCTAAGAATACTATATCAAAATGCGAATCTCTTATCTTGTCTAACGCATCTTCTCCTGATAATGCCGTATTGACAAATACTTTGGTCGGACGAAGAAGTCCTTTAATAACATTAAGATTCATAGGATTGTCATCAACCACAAGTATATCAGCATCCGGTGCAATAAACTGTGGTACATATACCTCTTCTGAAGAGTCACTTGCCTTCTCTTTGAATACTCCTATAGGCGTATCATCTATGATGGTCTGGTCTACCTTAAGTATGAATTCAGAACCTTCTGTATATGTGCTCTCACATGTAAGATCTCCATTCATTAGTTCAGAAAGCTTTCTAGATATGTCCAGTCCAAGGCCTGTTCCCTGTATTGCGCTATTCTTCTTTTCATCAAGTCTCTCATATGCAACAAAAAGCTTGTCCATATCCTCTTCTTTGATACCCATACCAGTATCTTTGACAGAGAATTCAATAGTTGCTATATCCTTTTTCCTGGCTACCATCGTAACCGAAAATGATATTCCACCCTCACTGGTGTATTTTACGGCATTTGTCAGAAGATTAAGTACTACCTGTTTAATCTTGGCTACATCACCATATAAGCGTTTCGGAAGAACCTCATCAATTACAACATCGAACATCAATTCTTTCTGGTTACTTCTCTCTCTAATCATTGTTGCAATAGAGCGAATCGCTTCTTCTGGACTATATTCCTGCTCAACAAGATGCATCTTTCCCGACTCGAACTTGGACATATCAAGCAAGTCGTTGACAAGGCTTAATAGGGACTCGGATGCATTCTTAATATCATTACTGTTATTAACAACCCTATCAGCATAATCTCTCGGAATTCCACTTGTATCTTCTCTTAATGTCAATTCGTTCATACCAAGTATTGTATTAATCGGTGTACGTATCTCATGAGACATATTGGCAAGAAATCTTGTCTTGGCGCTGTTAGCTTTCTCAGCTTCATCCCTTGCAGCTTTAATCTCATCATATTGTCTACGAACTGTCGTAGAATTAATAAGTTTCCATACAAACAATCCAGCTGCGACAACAAGAAGAACAACAAATAGTATTCTAAATATCAAAATCTCTGTTATCCTGGGGCTCTTGTTAATATCAAATTCATTATCTTGCAGAACCTGTCTCGTGTTCTTGTCAAGGATTTCAATATGTAACTTGTAGTTACCATATGGAAGGTCTGTATATTCGAGAGTTGTCATCTTACTCTTAGGCGCAGTTATACCATCATCCGGACCATCCTCAAGGTATACATGTACAAGAGGATCTAGCATCGAATAATCCATTATAGAAGTCGTAATTTGAATACGTCCTTCACTTGAAGGTATTTCATATCTTCCGTTTTCATTTGCTGTAACTTTCTCTCCATCACAGGTAATGGAGCCTATTCCCACATGTATCTTCTCATTTTGCTCGAAGAAATGATTAACATTTACCTTGATAACACCATTTCTTCCAGGCATATATAGATTTCCCTCACCATCCTGATAACTATTGGAATTAGCTGTCAAAGCGTATGGCATACCACTCTCAACAGTGTATAGTCTGTAGTCACTGACATTATCATCTATCATCTTAGATGATTCGATTATATATAGCCCATAAGAAGACAATATCCACGCATTGTCATTACCATCAAAGTACATATCATAATTATTATTATATGGGAAAGACTTAACTTGTGTCACTTTACCATCCTTCATATACTCTATGGAGTTAGACGTAACAAGCCAGAGAACTTCTCTCTTATCATCTCTTATTATCTTCATTACAACATCACTTGTCAGCCCCTCGTTACGACTTATCTTCTTAATATCACTACCATTAATAGCGTATATACCATCACCGTCAGACCCGGCATATATGGTTCCATCCTTATCCTGAGTTACTGTAAGGAACACCGTATTCTTAATACCCTCACTTGCTCCCACTGTTCTTGTTATCTGACCATTATTAATAACAGCAAGACCTCCATTGGTTCCCACCAGTACATCACCGCCAGTGCCCTCATATACAGTTCTTACCTCATTGTCAGGAAGACCATTTTCTTTGGTGTATGACCTATAGCTTCCGTCAGGTAATACACACAAAAGGCCTTTTTCATCAGTATATGTTGCAATCCATACATTTCCCGCTGTGTCTTCTTTGATGCAACGAATCCTGCTGTCGCCTATGTATCTTGTTAGCTCATTATCTATTATCTGACCATCTAAAGTCACTAATTGGAGCCCCTTGTCCATTCCTATATATAGAACTCCATTATGAATACATGCTGCATTACTCGTTCCTGCTCTTAACTTATATGTATCCATTATATCAACGAAATTATTCGATACAATCTTCATAACACCCTGAGTAGAGGATGCAATCCACATATTGCCCTGATAATCCTGTGTCATCATTTCAATACCGCTAAGCGCAATATCATTATGGACTACTAAATTGTCACCGTCGAGATAACCTATTTTACTTGAAGAAGCAATCCATACTCTGTCACAGCAATACGCTATCCACTGAATGGATCCAAACTGCGAAGCGTCGATTCTCTTCATGTCATTAACGTTAGCATTAAATACACCGTAATATACATTGCCACCTTCTGTCCCTATATATAGATTGGAGTCATTAAGCGGATCAACCATTAGTGTATATATCTTGTCATAGCCTAATGCACTACTCTCATATGCAGCTGTTACTGTCTGATTCTCTATTGTAAATATTACTCCTTTGGAAGTAGAACCATATATCTTCCCACGGCTGTCAGCATCCAATTTAAGAATCCTGTCCTTATCAATTAAGTCATTCGATATGCTATGAATTGTAAGGTTTTCGTCCGCATAACATACTCCTGAGGTAGTACCTATGTATACATTTCCTGCGTTATCTTCTTCAAATATACGTATAGATGAAGAAGGTATTCCTTCCTTATATGTAATATGAGTTTGCTTATCTCCATCTATTACAACTACACCATTATCATTTGTTCCAACCCATATTCTTCCTTTGCTGTCTTCAAAGAAAGCTCTGGCACTTGTCAGACCGTTACTTGTATCCATTCTCTCAAAGTTAGAACCGTCATATCGGATTACTCCGCTGTAGCCACCAATCCACATATGGCCATCCTTCGCGCTAAGTAAGAACATAGAATCACTGGTAGGCATACCATTAGAAGCATCATATATCTTCGTAGTATATCCAACCTGAGGCAGCTGTCCGGTAATAGAATATCCGCCTCCATTCTTAGAATCTATTATTTCAGTGTTATTACTATCTTTCGTATTATTTCCTGCCGCGAATATATTAAGACACGCAACCGATAATGTTGTTATTGTTAGCGTCATAGACAGTAGCATTGCAACTATATGACGTTTCCTGTTTTTTTTCAAAGTTTTTCTCAAAGGAACATCCTCCACTTACGCATCCTTATTGTATTTCTTCAATATAACTTTAACTTCGTCAAGGGATTCCATGAATACCTCTACACACTTCGGGTCGAATTGCGTTCCCTTGCCCTCTTCAATAATTGATAGTGCTTTCTCTATAGAAAATGCAGGCTTATATACACGCGGTGAAGTGAGAGCATCGAATACATCTGCTACCGCCATTATTCTTGCAGATAACGGTATAACTTCACCGTGAAGCCCTTCGGGATAACCCTTGCCATCCCATCTCTCATGGTGGTAAGCAGCCATATTACGGGCTTCCTTCAAGTAGTTTTCACCACCAACTGTACTTATAGCCTTCTCCATAATCTTCCTTCCGGCAGTTGTATGAGTCTTCATAATCTCATACTCCTCGTCAGTAAGCTTGCCCGGTTTATTAAGTACATTGTCAGGAATATTAATCTTTCCCACATCATGAAGTGGAGCGGAACGCACAACATCTGATGCAAACTTAGATGTTATTTTCTCTGCATAATATCCCTTTTCCTTAAGTCCTGATACAATAATCTTCACATATGCCGCAGTCTTCTGAATATGTGCACCTGTATCGGAGTCTCTATTCTCAACAAGGTCAGCCATTGTTATAATAAGGCCATCCTGCATCTGTGCAGTATTTTCAGAAAGCCTTCTTATACTTCTTAATTGTTCAGTCTGATTCGATGCCATATCACATATATCATGATAAAGCTTCTCCACCTCATCTTCCGTTCGTATATCAAGGTTTCGCATCTGTCTTACAGCTTCATCAAGCTTATCTTGGTCGTCACCGGCTTTTGTTAATTTCTGAACGCGAATACCGATTCCTTCAATGGGATAAACTGTGTAATAATTAGTCGTCCATATTCCGTATGCCAATATAAGAACAATTATTCCTGCCATAACAAACAGAACCTGACGAGCGAACTCCTGTACATAATCTGCCATATAATCAAGGGATGCATCTGCTCCCGCATAACAAACAAAATGTCCGGCGCTGTCATATATCGGGCTATATGCAGTAACTACCCAATTCCAGGCACCCTTTGACTCTATAGGTTCAATCTCTTTTCCGGAAATAAGATCATCCATGTGTTCCTCAAATTCATCATCTATTACTTCCGTCTCACCTGGAGCATAACCCTCTGTATCCTCGACATAAGCATAGCTCTCATAATCAGTTCTTGCATCTAAATCAAATACGAACGTTACTTTGTCCCTATCTACTTTAAGCACATAAAGATATCCCACTCCTGGAGCGTTCTCTCGAATCTGATACAGCATTTCTTCCGTCTCTTTATATCCCGGCGTATCTTCACCAGTCGCAAGATAATTTTCAATCTTGTCTCCATCTACTACATTCGCAGCAAATTTTGCGGCATTTACCGCATTACTGGTTCTATCAGTTTTAGCCATCCTGAAATACTGTGTGATACCAATAGACGCTGTTATTATTGCCGCGGCAAAGGTAAGTACAACAAGCACGAATGTCATTCTTCTTCTTGCTGAACGCTTCGTATTCTGACTCCACTCATCAATAGATTCTCTTTCACTATCAGAAAGAGGCTTTTGCTTCCAGGAACTATCATATATTCTTTTTCTAATCTCGGGGGGAATAAAATGAATAATAGGAGTCGCCAGGGAGTAACACATTGCTTTGTCAAATATATTAAGAAGGATATTAAGAATTATAAATATAATAAAACCCATTCCTTCTCTACCATATCCCATAGATTCCATAATAGCTCTAATTGATGCATTCTCAGGTCTTCCGAGAAGGAACCATTGTATAACACCGCTTAGCGCTCCACTAATTGCACCGACAGTTGCTATAAAAAATGCGGCATTCCTAATAAAACGTGGCGACCTTTTATTATTTACATTGTCATTCTTCTTAACAAACCATACTGTAAGAATTGCTATAATCGCACTAATGATACTAAAATATATTGAATACTCATTGAATATGGAGCATATTACATTAGTTACCACACCTACCAAAACACCCGGAAACAGTCCTGCAACACTCGCAACAACAATTGTACCAATTGTGTCCCAATAAACGGGCAGGTCTAACTTATAGGATATAAATCCCAAAAT
>OCTW011477603.1_pt1 | contig 11089 bp, 7 predicted proteins | sample 1539671 | NCBI WGS metagenome assembly OCTW01 (sample SAMN02144230, study PRJEB22623) | gut metagenome | biome: sheep rumen | host: Ovis aries | place: New Zealand | reverse complement strand
TACAAGCTCTTGTAACTCAAACACGTTAAAATCTTCTGTTTTTTCCATTTTAAACGTTGTTTTTGATTCAACGTTTTTCAGGGCAAGACATTTGCATACTCTGGGAATATGCCAATAATATGAATCGGATCTTTACCTCGTGCATCGGAGAGAAATTCAATGCCAGGCAATATTGTAATACGCCCTGCAGCAATACGCTGTAGTTCGGATATTCTTTCAACATTTATCACATGGTGGTCTGTAATTGCAACAGCCGACACATCATTTGCCAATAGTCCGTTAACGATATCGTCATTCGTCACACTACCATCTTCATAATCGTAAGATGAAGGTGTGTGGAAATGCAAATCCCATTTATGCCATTCAGATCCTCTATTCATAACAATTATTCTTTATGTTTTCTAAAACAATGTTTAGCCTTTCCTTATGTTTCAACACAGGAAAGGTTCTCATCGCCCTTTCCTTGGTATCGGACATATGTAATTTTCAAGATACTTGCTCCTCAACTTCTTTTGATCATCATCCAAAATGAAGCATTCATTCAAGAATTGTCTGTATGTATGTTCAGACCCGAAGCTCTTATTGATTTTCATCATCAGTGAATCATTGATTTCTTCAGGCATAGCATAACGACCTTCTGCATCAACATCATAATAATAATGCAGATAAAACTTTTCGATATCATTGTCAGCAGCCCTACTTTTGAAATAACGGATAAATTCCTTATGGCATAGCAAACTTCTTCCTTCTGCCATATCTTCAGTTGGCAAGTTTGTGGCATTCCTGACGAAGATGGAAAGCATGGAGTTCACATCCATGATATCATCATCCGTTGGATGATATTTCTCTGCCAACTTCTTCAAACACTCATCCATCAAGTCGCATTCCTCGCCTGGCTCCAGTATATAGTAGTCATCATAATATGTATCCCCTGTTTCCGAGTCAGACCCAATGACATTACTATGAAGCCCCCTTAACATTGCTGCAACATTAAGGTATCGCTCTTGTTCCATCAGCCTCTTAAAACGTCCCACTAGTTTATCATGCCAAACACTCTTTCTATCTTTCTTCTGTTTGAAATGAGATAGTTGGAAAACACTCATACAGATATAAGGCAAGAACTTCTGCGAAATAGTATTTTCTTTCTGCTCTGCCCACGAAAAGAGCGCAGTAAGATATGAATCCGTAATCTGATTGTTCATGGTCTCAGGACTCACCTCTTTTAATCGGATAAACAATGATTTCAACTTTCCAGATTCACTTTCCAACCATATCTTAATCTGATCTTTTATTTTCTGCTCGTCACCAGACTTTAGAAGGCTATAAAACTCTGTCCTTCCGATTTGATTAACCATGGGTCTTAAACTGAAATAGTTGATGTAATTATAATTGAATCTTATAGATCTCTTATCTGTTTTGATTGTAAAATCTGAACCAAACAGCAATCTCAACAACGACTTCAAACATTCATCATCCTTTACATCGTCTGGTAGCTCCGCATCATCTTTGCATTTATACAATCCCTTATCCTTATCCCACTTAATCAACTTGCCTCTGTCATCAAGAAGCAACTTATAGATACTATCGTACCGATAATGTATCAATTCTAAAAGGAACAAGTCTCTGACGTGAATATCATAAACATTCCTTCCTTGCTCTATATGTATAATATCCAGTGCTATCAGGTTTGCAAACCTCTTAATGTCTCTGAAATTACGCAAAACCGCAGAAAGAGGCAAACTCGTCTGGTTATTCACCATAAGCATTCTTTCTATTTCCAATTTACCCTTGTCATTATCACCCAATTGAATAGCGAGTTCCTCTATAAGCAGTTCCACAAGCTTAGAATCCTCAAATACTGGGAGCATTATTTCTGCCTGGAATATCTTCATCAGATACTCTCTTGGCGCAGTAATGCCTTTCATACCAAGCGTACCGCAAATATACTCCTTATCATAAGCCACGATGTATATCACGTTTTTAAACTTGGCCGTGTTCCTGATAAGCCTGAGCACTTCATATATTTCGTCCTTTTCCAGTCTGTCCAGATCGTCTATGACAACGATGACAGGCATGTCTCGTGGTATACAGTCTTCTACTTTTTTTCTTGCATATTCCAGACTTAGACTATTTCGGTGTTTCACCAGCTTGGCCATCTTTGTCAACGAACTATCAACATCCATATCAATGATTAGATCTACATAATCATCAATGATACTCGATGAGGTATCCTTATTATCAAAGATTTCCTTTATTCTGGAAAAATAGTCTTTCACTATCTGGGCAGGCGAATTACTCAACCAGGGAAAGAAGTCTATCACATAGGCATGGCCCTTTATGCGTTTCCTTATCTCATTAAGAAAAGTTGTCTTTCCTGAGCCCCATTCTCCATTGATCCCAACGGCAAAAGCTTCCTTAGATATATCTGTATGAAACAGTTTGCCGACCATTATATCTGCAAATCTGTCCCATCCCACATCTTTCATTCTCGATGTATCAGAGATTACAGAGAACCCGCTCAGGTCTTTTATCTCATAATCTGGTCGTTGTGGTTCCGCTCGTTCATCTTCCCACATAAACTTGACAGCCTCTAATACACATAGACCAACGCTATACACAGCAAAGGTAAGTGCGATAACTTGGCCGCATGGTAGATGATTTTCCTCATTGACAAAGCAGAAAAAAAGAACAGAAGTGATAGCAAATGCGATAAGCCTACGCAGGGATGACTTCTTAATATCAAACTCAAACCATAACAGGTAAATCAAGGGGATAGCAACAACGACGATTGTCGCAATTGCTAACCATAAATTCTTGTTAATCGCATCCAGTACTAAGTTCAGATGATTACAATTCTTCTCAATATAGCCCAATAGTTTGTCATGTAAAGCTACTGCCAACAGCTCTACATAAATCAAAATCAACCACAAAACGTTCTTGATGGTCAATTCAAATAAACCTTTTATGTCATTATTCTTTTGCTCTTGCATAATACTCACAGCAATTTTTTCGTTCTCTCCATTATCTTTCTAATGACGAACTCCGCAAAATTAGCATCAAGCCTCATATGGTCATGCCCACGTATAGCTTCAAAGTTCTGACTTCTAATGGTAACCATAGCACTCGGATTCTCTTTTAAATATGCTTCCCGAAGTCCACGAAGGGTCAGTTCTATATTTGGCCAGTTCTGACCGAACTTTAATGTATCGTTTTTACATCTAGCATACCAAGGCCATTGCTTATCTCTTTCACGCTTAAAGGACCTCACCGGTCCTCTTTCCTCTAAAGCTGTAAAAACGGAAAGTATACGCTGGGTTTTTACAGAATAAGCGATTAACACATCGCCGGCCATTACACTACGAGGGAACCTGGCAAATGTGATATCCATATTCTTGCTGTCAAATAGAAGTGTTTGGGGTACGGGTTCTTCAATTGTACCTAAGGGTTTCAGCCAGTAGGTAACAGTTTTCCCTTTCGATACAAGAAGTGGTTTTAACATTCCAACAAAGTTAGCTTCAATCATCGGTCGCTTAACATTCTCTTCAGGGTGTTTGCCTATATATTCAACCATACGCTGAAGATCAACATCATTAACCACCATGAAGGCGTCATCCAATATTTGTTCGTATATCTGGCGAATCTTATCCTGGTCATCAATAAACATTCCCCATTCGTGATTTAGCTCCATTCCTTTGTGGGTAAAGTTGGCTGAGGTAATGATGCATCCAACGTATATATCTTCTCTTCTTCCAATATAGACTTTCCCATGTAGGTCATTATCAATACGAATAGAGAGATTGATGCTCCGCTTTTTCTTCAACTTGCTCAACTCGACAAGGGCCTTGACTTTGTTAAACTGGTCCACATCAAAAGGTTTCAACGTTGTCACCAGTGTAACGTCTTTTACCTTATCTGGCAGTATCTTTTCCAGTTTCGAAATGGCCTCTATCGAAATGAAAGGACTGACTATGACGATTTGGGAACTCTTGCCAAACAGCCATTTCATCTCTTCCAAATGATTCTCGACTTTGTTTCGTATAATTCTCACAGTCATACTTCCAATCTCATGTATTATTTTAAACTTCTTCTTTCATTAAATAAGGATTACCAAACAAATGCATACATGCCCATGCCGTTGGGTCTGCATACACACCCTTTACTGCCATATTAGCATTAAACAAAGCATCAGCAACATAATTCCCATCATATAAGCATTCAAGGAAAACTGGCATCCAAATATTAAAGATTTCAATCGGCAGCGCCCACATCGGTGCAATAATACTACTGTACCCCACACGAATATACTTCTTTATAAGCGAATGAACGGCATTATCATAACGCGAAGAATCCATCTCACCAGAATGACATACCATGAGAACTAATAGTCGTCCCCTACCAATAATCTTACTCAGATTATCCAGATGTTCGGTGCCTGTATCTGTATTTATACCAAAACGTGGTTCGTTCTTTATAGATGATGCACCATGAGCACACACAATATTCACATCCGAACATAAGGGATTAGCTGGATACAAACCTTTATCTATCTGGAAGCCAAAATTAATAAGAGATTCCTCTATATATGAAAAGACTGTTTGCAAGGCAATATCATTCTTGCCATTTGAACTATCAATTGGCGACCAGAAACTCATAGAGAAATTAGATGGAAGATTATCTGTAAAGTTCTCCATCATCAAGAATTCTGATGAGAGAATATTCGCAGACGGTTTCAGTTCGCCTACAAATTTTCTTTGTCCACCTTCAACTATCAAATGGTGAGGAAAGGCAGATATTGTTGAGTCCTTAACGAAAAGAACGCGAGAAGCAGATTCAAGTAAGTAAACAGGAAAGTCTATACACCTAGACAACTCTTCATTATATTTTTCCTGATGCTCGGAAGGATCAACATCCCTTATTTCTCCAGTCCGCAGATCCCGCTTACACCTGCTGAATGTGTTATGTGTAGTTCGCTCATTCACATATTCCTTTAATGTTCTCAAATTCCAACCATTAAGTTTTGCGATAGCGTACGATGTCTTATCCTTACTCATCTGATAGATGGCATCCTCTCCTTCACCCAGCCAAATGACCTCGTCATAAAAGTCATGTGCTAATGCTTGTTCAAATTTATCGCAGTTTTCATGAATCAATGCCACGTCAGAAGCCGCAACGTGTGACCATTTCAACTGTCTCAGCTCCTCTGCTGGGGCTGGTTTGTTGTTAAATACAAATCCGAAATCAGCTCTGACAAGCATGGCCATCAAATAATCTGAAATTCTATTTGTTTTACCAGCCGCAGTAATCATTTTCTTTGCTACACTCATGGCAAAATCACAATCTTTGGCATAATCATCTTCTGAACGGGTATTCATTAACGATGCAAGCTCCTCCTTGAAAGTGTCTGTCAAATTAATACCCATTACATAATTGTAATGTTTCCCTAAAACCTTCTTGTCGGGAATCATGGCATCAAACATTTGCAGCCAAGGATTCAAAACCTCTGTTTCTTCTTTCGGATATACAATCTGCATTTGAACCAACAAAAACCACCAGGGTTTAGCTGAATGAATTCCATCATTCTGCAAAAAGTCGTTATTCTTGTTAAGGGTATCTATCACTTTTGCGACTAGCCCTGGAGTTCTATAAGAAAGTAGCAAGTTATACTTCGAATGCAGAAATTCTATAATATGGTTTTGTCCAACTCCTGCTATTACGAGATAGTGCTCAAATTCGTCAAAGAAAGATTTTTCAGCATAACCTAACGATCTAGCGATTTTCAAAAATTGCCAAATGGACTTAAACCATAACTCATTTGAAACATTTCCAACTTGCGACAAATATAACAGATGTACATTATAGAATATCAGTGCTCCCGTTAGATTGTTGCATACCAGATACACTCTACAGGCGACTAAATAAGCCTCATATTCTTTCTGGTCTTTATATCCGCACATCAAAACTTCTTCAACAAGATCTCGGGCTGTTTGCTGCTCCACATATATGGCTACATGTTCCAAAAATAGAGCCATAAGGTGATAGAACACATGTTGACAATTCAGTTCTATGGACAAAGCTCTTGCCAATGAGAGCATACTCAGAGTACCTTCGTATATATGGGAGTCCATTCGCATGTGCATGCTTTCTTGAATCATAATAACAACATCACCCATCACATAGTTAAGTTCGTCATGCGAATAATTCAGACCTACAGGCATTACGACATCTCTTAACCGAACATTTCCTCCCGCCATAATAACATTAAGAATAGGCTTGCCAATAACACTGAAATAATCTACGCCCCCCTTCTTTGAGCCTTCTGGTATATAGTTCTCTTGATAGAAGTGATGCACTGGAGCCTGGCGTTGAACTTCATGATATGCACTCGTAAACATACAACATACCCCTTCAAGCTGTCGTCTGTCTATTAAGCGAATAACTGTTGGAAGCAAATGTCTATACGCCCCCACCCATGGCAATAACGTCTCAAAAGAATCGCGTATGGTTTCCTGGCCCTTTTCTCGGTTGTCAGAACTAAAGGACATAGCATCCCTCATTCTCTCCATTTGTTTCATTGGAAAGAATGAATAAATGAATTCTATGAAAGCATCAAACCCCATTATACGATAAAACTATATTAATCGTTCACTAACTCCTATATCACTTCTATCTTATACTCAGGGCCATCACCCTTCCACCTTCACACAAACACTCAACTCTCTATTCTCGCCTATTTCTTTCAGCACGCCCATCAGTAGTTTGGTATTTATTCTCACATCCTTGCTGGCAACATTCGCGAACATCAATCTGTTTTCCGATTCCCCCACATCCCCCACATGGGGCACTTCTCCAACTCAGAATAATCCCCGTATTGGGCTTGGGCATCACAGAGCATATCTTCGAAGCGGGAGCTGCAGTGCTGGTCAGTGATCAGTTTATCTGTATTTCAAATAAGCACGATTCCATCTTGGAACCGAGCTCAAGAGCCAACTTTTAATACCCATTTTGCCAACAGAGCGTTCTCTCCCTTCCTGCGCACCCAGCAAAAATTGCTGTAAATCAGCGCATTACAGAATATACAATACAAAAACACACGTGTTTTCTGGTTAATCTGAAGGCTAGTAAAAATTTGGTTCTTATATTAATTGGGGCAAATTTAATATTTTTTTTCTTTGCCACCAAATTTTTAAGCAAAGATTATAAAAAAAAATGAGTCGCAAGCGTTTTTTGAAGTGAACCCCGAAAGTATTTTGTCTAACTTTCGGGGGGCACTTCATTTTGCCTACAGCTCATTTTGTTATTTAGAACTTGCGTGCCATGTACCTGTCCCCAGGCACGGTGTACTTCCTTTAATAAAGTGGAACAGATACGGTGACTGATCTCTCTTCTTTGTTCTGAATTTATCGCTGCTTTTCGACATAACACTTAATAAGTATAGTCATTTCTCAATTTATTAACGCCATTCAAAGATAGAAACACCGATGGATATGAGTTCTTTATCATATCACATGAATTGCGCCGCTTGCTATTCGTAAACATAAAACAGGCTTTCTTGGCTCTTGTCACACCCACATAGTGTAAATCAAGGTCTTGATCCCAATTGGGATAAGACGGATTGTCAAAATCACCGTTCTCAACTACTTGGAATGGAAGCTCCCATTGATTTAGATTAAGATGATAAACAATATCAAATTCCAGCCCCTTCGATTTGTGCAGGGTCATAATCAACACTTCATCTCCTGTGATTGGCCTGTATGTATCCAACATTCCTTTATCAGCCAATACTCTTTCAAGATGTTTTGTTGCATTCCCCTCATCATATCCTGGCAATATAATATTTCCAACTGCTTTGAACAATCTCGGCAGTTCATCCTCTATATCATTCATATTAACCGACCTGATTTCTTCCTTTAATTCTTCAAGCCTTCTACGCTCGTTATATGTCAATTCGTCATAATCAAGAAACTCATCAATAATGGTCATAAAGCGCATGGTTGCATCCAGATAATATTGTAAGAGCAGGCCATAGAGCCTTGACCTAGGATTTAGGTCAGCATCCAAATCTGTTGACTCTATAACACGATGCGGGGTTTCAAGGTTTTGGTCCATCAACTCTTGGGTCCTTCGGTTCTTTACTAATATCGCAACCCCGCCCATGTCCATAACACCATATTTCTCGCAGTCGGTCTTTATATACTCATCAATATATTTAGCAACTTTCTCTTCCGCACCGTCAACTTCAATCAATTCTACACCTTCTTCATCCGTTTCAATTAACTTACAGTTCTTGTCCATCAACCTATTTGAATAATTGATGATGGGAGCAGAACATCTGAAGTTTCTGGCAAGTCGAAATGAGGTAAAATCAGAATGTTTTTCCAAAGCTGTCAAGTATTTACTGCTCTTATGAGCAAATCCAAATATAGACTGATTCACATCGCCTACCACATTTCCAATAATTCCAAGGTCTATCAGTTCAAGAAGGATTCCATTAGTATATTCATCCGCATCCTGATATTCATCGATAAAGATATACTTATAACGCGCCTTTATATATTTCCTGCAAGCTGGACATTCTTTCAAAATATGCAAGGCCAATAGTTCAAGGCTTTCTATCATAACCTTCCCTTCGGTATATAGGCCATAAAATAACTTCCACATTGGTTCCTTTATATCACCATATGGAGGATGCCCTGCTGTTAGCCATCTGAAATTCTTCTTTTGCTCTTCAGTTAGGTCACTATATGCAACGGGGGCGACTTCGCAATTGGCATACCCCATAACAAAGCCCCCGAATGGGAGGACAATTTGAGTAAGGCAAAAACTATCAATCGTCCCAAAGAATGAATTCTTACTCCATACGCCATCTACAAGCGTTCTCTGTTTCAGGTTGCCCGAAGCCTTCCGAGTGTATGAAATCGCTATCACTCCTTGATAATTCAACATTGAATCATCTCCAAGAATCTTCTTAATCTTCTCAGAAATGACATAGGTTTTCCCACTGCCAGGCGATGCCATAACAACGGTATTCCCTCCGCTCTCAATGATGCTATTCTGAATCGCTGTCACCTCCATACAATTCTTCTATCACATTTCTGGCATCAACCAGTGGCGTTGCAATTTTATCATTTTTCAACAGGTACAACTTGTCCTTCTTCGCTTTTAAGAACTGATACATATTGATTGCCTTATGCTTTTTCATGGTCGCCACAACATCATCTCCTGTCATTTTATTGTCTGGGTCATAGTACTCGTTCAGAGTGTCATGAAGGCAACTTTTATACAAATCAGTTTCTAGATCAACATCTGCAATTTCAATATAATACCTGTCAAGGAATTTTACAAACCATGCTACCGCATCCGTAACTTCTTGGGGGATATTGTTTTTATCAGTATAGCGCAGATGTTTTCTATATTCATAAAACAGTCTTTCATCTTCATCATCGTCAAACTCGTTAGAAGCAAGGAAACAGTCTATACCTCTCTCTATCCCCGCATATCTAATTTGATTAGTTCTTGGTACTGCTATTTCATCATTGTCTGTGCGGACAGACCACCTGATTTCCATTGCCTCCAGAATCTTTATATAGGTCACAAAATCAACACCATTCACACAGAGGACACTGATATTCAGCCTGTCTAAATCTATTTTCAACTGGCTGGCAAGCGTCCTATACAGCATCTCCTCTGACGGACCTTCAACTAATATTACATAGTCCGCAAAAAAAGCCTCGGCTGGCAATACGCTCATCCTATAGCCCAATCCATCGAATCCATCTTCTATAGCTTTTGAACAGCCATCAGAAGCAACCTTTGTTTCACTATGCTCGTCTTTATACAACCTGACAATGGAATTGGGGCTAAACTCACTTACTATAAACGGCGAGTGGCTTGTTAGTATCACTTGTCCGCTCAATGCTTGTCCTAAATAAACGGCGAGTTCACGTTGTTGATGAGGATGGAGATAGGCTTCAGGTTCTTCAATACAGATTATAGATACTTCATTAGAGATTGAGGTCTGCTGATTCTGTGTTGCCCATAGCGAAAGGTAAATTTGGTTTATCCTACCTTCTCCGCCAATAACAAGCCGCTTATCTTGATGTTTCGACGAAATAGACACATTTGATATAACCTGCTCTATATCCATGGCCGATGTGTCAAACAATACTTGCTGCTCCTTGTTATGAATCGAAAGTTTTCTCAATTCTCCGTTCAGCTGGTCTGTTGCCGTTTTAACGAATGACAGTTCCGGTATCTTTTCATCTACAAACTGAAGCTTCTCTTCGATATCACTATAAAGACTGTCATCAGCCACCTGTTCTTCTTCACTCCTTTTCAGTTTTGCCTGATTCAGCAAATCTTTCTTTGACTTATTGATATAGCTCCAAAAATCCCTTCTACTTCCAATGTATTTTATATTGAGATATTTGCGATAAAAAGGCCCTGCGCATTCTTTCAAGTCTTCCGCGCTATCGCTTTTTCCACAATAGAACTGATACTCAACTTTCCCGTTTTCATACCAAGCCTTGTATTGTAACACCATCTTGCCATCATTGCTGATATACCCAGGCATTCTGGCTACAACACAATCTTCCACCACATCAGTTAGATAGGCTCTGATTAAAACCTCTTTGGTATCCTCGTAGGCATAGAAGTCCGAATCCTTCAACTCAAAGCTATAGTCAGAGAAACCTCTGTCCATAAGAATCTGGAGTGCATAGATTAGATTCGTCTTACCCACATCGTTAGCACCTATTATAAGCGTGCTTTTGTTGAAATTGATAGTAGCTTCCTTGTAGTTTCTAAAGCCTTTAATATATATGTGATCTAATTGCATAATCTCTTTATATTATCTTATTAGTCCAAACACCCGCCCTGCCCGGCACTTCACTTGCATGACAGAACGGTTGTTTCGTAAGCTGTCAATTTTGACGTTCAGGTTTAAAAACAGCCTTTTAGGGCAGCTTTCGCAACCTGAAGCGTCTAAATCAAATTTAATTTCATTATTTTTTAATACCGATGGTCATCGGTAACATGTTCCAGGAAAGCGCCATTGAAGAATTACTTATACCATTTTTGCAGTTCATCAATT
>OCTW013409661.1_pt1 | contig 11091 bp, 12 predicted proteins | sample 1539671 | NCBI WGS metagenome assembly OCTW01 (sample SAMN02144230, study PRJEB22623) | gut metagenome | biome: sheep rumen | host: Ovis aries | place: New Zealand | reverse complement strand
GATTATTATTACCGGTCGTTACACAAAGACAAATAACATGGCAAAGATTATTATTACCGGTCGTTACACAAAGACAAATGATCCTTGGTTCGAATATGCAAACAATAAGAAAGAATTTAATAGTGTACTTGATAAAATTTATTCTAATATCGAGGAGTATGGATTCGTTAGAAAGTTAATCATTAAGGGCAATACTCCAAAATATGTGATTGAACAATGTGCACCTTCATTCATTATGGAAAGCATTGAAAATATTTAAAGGGGGGTTAGGTAATGAAAGCACCTAATATTAAAAGAGCTTTAAAGCGTCAAGAGATTATTAATAGATGGACGTCTATTCTTATTATCAACGAGATGAGACGATTACAAAAGAAGAAAATGTTATCTCTTGATATCGTGTTAGATTTTGAAAATACTTTGAGTTCTATGAATGATGACAATTATCATGACAGCATTAAATATTTAGAAAGTATTCTCAACAGCTTAGAAAAAATTTGGATGTAAAAATTATGGTGAGGCGATAACACCATAATAACACTAGAAAGAACGAGGTATAAAAAATTATGTTAGACTTAAAGAAACTTAATGGCGGTAGTCGTTTCGATTACCAGGAAAAGGTAGAAACCTATGTGAAGCTTGATAAGGTACCAGGAGAAAGCATTGTAAGAGCTTTATACACGAATGATACAAAGTATGGAAAGAGTGCAACGGCTATCGTGACTTATTGGGATAAGGATCACTTCACAACGCTGGGTGTTAATCTCCCACGTCACCAGGTGCACAATGTCGAGTTACTGTTAGGAGATGAGGATTGTATCAACCTCATCAACAGTGCACAGCTTTCAATTACTCCATCTAAGTATCATTCAAATACTTATAACAAAGACTGTTTCTCTATTAAGTGGGACAGCACAAGCAAGGAATTATATGACAAATTCTTAGATGGTGAAGTGGACTTCTAAAAACTGGGGGACATGTTCCCCCTTTTATTATATGATATTAGAGAGGTGATAATATGAGTATAACTGCTAAGGTTACAATAAAATATGATCCTAACGAAATTCTAAACGCAATGAAAAAAACTAGTGATATGAGTGCTGAGGTGAGACGTATAGTAAATATGGCTAACAAGCGTATAACTCGTATCAAGTCCGATAAAAGCGTTATTTCACCAGCATTAAAAGCATTACAAAAGCAAGGTATAGAAAAGTTCGCCTTGAGAGGTCAAACATGGGAACAGCAAAAAGAAACATACTTTAGAGCGATTGAGTACCTCAATCAAGAGTCTAGCTCACTTGGCGGTGCTCGTAAATTCACAAATGAATTTCTAGAAAAATCCGGTTTACACTCCAAAGGCGGATCACCGGAACAGGAAGAAAAATACCGTGAATACGCTAGCTCAATCATTGATGAATATGGTAGTGAAGTCATGAACAATGACCGTCTCATGTATAATGCAGTAGCTCAATACTTTTACGATATGAAGGTGGAACAGGCACAAAGCGAAATAGAACGAGGTACCATGGAAGATATCGCAAGAGATGACAAACAAATGAGAGATACTGCTAACGATATAAGCAAGGCGATTGAAACCATTATTGAAGTAACAGCAAAGAAGGTATAGCATGACAAATAACTATAAGTTTATAACGTCTTTGCCAGCGGTAAAGAAAAAGGATTTTAGAGGCAATACAAAGGGTGATTATTATTATAATCATCCGGCCTCATTTGATATAGAAACGACTAGCTTTTATTCTCATGACGATAAGCACGAGAAAACCGCGATCATGTATATATGGCAGTTTTGTATAAAGTACAATGACAAATATCTTTGTGTGACAGGTCGAACATGGCAAGAGTTTTTCGCCTTGCTTATTAGACTTAAATTCATGCTTGGGCTAGACGATCATCACAAGATGATTATCTATGTGCATAACTTAAGCTATGAATTTCAATTCATACGAAAGCTATTCACCTGGGACAAAGTGTTTGCTCTTGATACTCGTAAAGTATGCTATGCGGTCAATGATGTATTTGAGTTTAGATGTAGCTATTTGTTAAGCGGATACAGCCTAGACAACTTAGCAAAAGCGTACAACCTCAAGACGCAAAAAAGCACAATGGACTATGAGACGATCCGAACGCCTAACACGATCCTGACACCGGAAGAGATAACATATTGCCTTAATGATGTTAAGGTTGTATGTGACTATATCGAAATCAAAATCAAACAGTATGGAAACGTTGCAACAATTCCGCTAACTCAAACCGGTGAGGTTAGAAAAGAATGTAGAAAGAAGGTGCTACACCCTAAAGAGCACAACAAACTTTCAAAGGCTGGGTACATGATCCAGGGCAGTTTGAAAATGGACGTTAAAGAGTTTCAAACATGTAGACAAGCGTTCCAGGGCGGTTTTACTCATGCAAATGCTTTCATGGTCGGAGCCGTTCACGATAGCGTTTCGTCATATGACTTTACTAGTTCTTATCCTTATGTCATGCTTAGTGAAATGTACCCCATGAGCAAAGGGGTATATATGGACCGTCTCACAAATGAGGAGTATGAAAAGCTTAACCATAAATTTCTAACGATTGCGGTCATTGAGTTTACAAACATCAAGCCCACGGACGTGACCGACAATCCCATATCGCTATCAAGGATCATAAAGCCTAAAGGGGCAATAACCAACAACGGACGTATCGTATATTTGAAACATGGATACATGGCGATCACTAACATAGATTTTGAAGTGTACAGGAAGTTTTATAATTTTGGTTATCGTGTTCTTTACCTGTACGCATACCGCAAGCAGTATTTACCTAAAGAATATATAAAACTTATATTTGAGTACTACAATAAAAAGACCACCCTAAAGGGGGTGGAAGGAAAAGAAATTGAGTACATGCACGCAAAACAAAAGCTTAACAGCCTTTATGGGATGATGGTAACAAACCCATTAAGACCGGAGATAAAACTATTAAATGATGTATGGACGGTTTGCGATCTAGACATAAATGAAGCTTTAGACAAATACAACAACAGCAAGACACGTTTTACCTTCTATCCCTGGGGAGTGTTCGTGACCGCATACGCAAGAAGGAATCTATTTACAGGTATCAAGGAATTTGGACATGACTACATTTACAGTGATACCGACTCAATCAAGGTGCTAAACAAGGACCGCCACCAGCGATACATTGAGGAGTACAACCAGGAAACGCAAAGAAAAATAAATACAATGGCTAGAGTGCAGGGGATAACCTATGATGTACCTAAGACCATTAAGGGAGTTCCTAAGCCTATTGGGGTATGGGACTATGAAGGTACCTATGATCACTTTAAAACGCTGGGAGCCAAAAGATATTTATGTGATAACAATGGTGATCTTCATATAACGGTATCAGGTATAAGAAAAAAGGAAGGTCAAAAGTATCTTTCAAAGTTTGATGATCCTTATAGAAAATTCAGTAACGGCTTAACGATCCCTAAAGACGAAACAGGAAAGAAGCTACTAACCTACATTGACACCGATAGAACAGGGACCATAATTGACTATCAGGGCAATGAGTACGAGTATCATGAAAAGTCCTGTATCCATATGGAGAACACTACATGTTCTATAGGGCTAGCAAGTGAATTTATTAGGTACCTGGAAAATATAATTGATAGCAGTGAATTAGGAGTGTGAGAAAATGAAAATGAAATATTATTCACTAAACAAGATTATTCAATTCAACGCGGATTACAATATTATCATTGGCGAGCGATCAAACGGAAAGACTTACGCTTGTCTTTGGTATGCGTTAGAACAGTATATGAAGAACGGTAAACAGTCGGCATATATTAGAAGATGGAGAGAAGATATCACAGCAAAGCGAGCCGGTAGCATTTACAAATCAATAGATGTGCCAAAGGCTACAGGCGGAAAGTTTAACTATGTGGTGTTTAGAAGCGGTTCATTGTGGCTTGCTAATTATGATGAAAACGGAAAAAAATATATTTATGACAAAGAGCCTTTTATGTATGTGTTCGCATTGTCTAATGCTGAACATGACAAGAGTACATCATTTCCGAATGTGACAACGGTTATTTTTGATGAGTTTATCACACGTCAGTATTATCTTAAGGATGAATTTATCTTGTACATGAACACATTAAGCACGATCATAAGAGACAGGACCGGAGTTAAAATTTTCATGCTGGGAAACACAGTTAATAAATTTTGTCCTTACTTTAGTGAAATGGGCTTAAAGCACGTTACCGAAATGGAACAGGGATCAATTGATATTTATAAGTTAGACTCTCTAAAGATTGCGGTTGAATATTGCGCGCCAACAGGGAAAGCGAAAAAGAGCAACAAATATTTTTCATTTGATAACAGTAAGTTAGAGATGATAAAGGGCGGTGCCTGGGAGCTAGACGTTTACCCACATCTTTCAATCAAGTACACACAAAGAGATATTCTCTTTACCTACTTTATCCGGTTTGATGAACAGGTCTTGCAATGCGAGATTATTTCAAAAGACAATAATGTATTTACATACATTCACGCAAAGACGACACCTATCAAAGATGAAAACAAAGATGTTATCTATCAAGTCGATCCGTCACCAAAGCCGAACATTAAAAACAACCTGTTACAGCATACCAACAAATTAGAAACGATAATTGCGAGCTACTTTGTAAGGAAGAAAGTATTCTATCAGTCTAACGAGATTGGAGAGGTCGTAAGCAACTTTATCAAGGAAACGAATAAAAGGGTGGTGTGATACACCCTTTTTTATGTTATACTTTTAGCGAGGTGATACAATGCAAGATCTAGCTAATATTATTAGTTCCCTGGGCTATCCCATTGTGATGTCATTGCTTCTTCTCTATATGATGTATGACAATGAAAAGAAGTATGACGAAACAATCGAGGGGCTAAGAAAGACAATTGAAAACAATACTTTAACTCTTACGAAACTATGCGAAAGACTAGAAACAGGAAGTGACAAAGATGAAAAAGAACAAACAGTACGAGGTATTGAAAACGGTCAATCGTGACCGATATTTAAACACATTTGTAAAAAAGTATGAATCATTTATGAACACTGTTTTCACTTACGAGGGATTGCCGGAAACCTTGAAAGCTGATTACATTGAAAAGATGATGTACTATAGCGGAGCGTGTATTTTTGCCCATGTTCCGGCTGGGGCAAACATTGACGGCACTACACATAAGGAAGGCATTTATTGTTTTAGTTACAATCCTAGTGGGATTATGAATGAGTTTGACGAACCTACACAGGTTATTAATATCAATGAGTATCTAAAATATAACAAGACTGATAACTTGGTGGATTGTGTAAAGATGTCTAACAACGCTAGTGATCTTCCTACCGTTGAAACCGTCAACCGTTACGCGGTTTACATGTACGATAACGAGTTATCGCTTAACTTAAATATTGTATTATCAAGAGTACCTTACTTAATTAGTGCTAGTGATGACAATACTTACAACAGCGCAAAAGATTTCATCCAGGCGATTATTAACGGTGAATATAAGATCATTGGCGAAAGTGCTTTTCTTGACGGCATTAAGCTAAACAATACCCAGGCAAACAGTAACACACAAACAAATTATATTGAGACGTTGCAATACTACAAAGCGTCATTAATGCACGAACTTGGAGTCAATGCCAACTATAACATGAAACGTGAAGCCTTAAACGGTAGTGAAATTGATGTTAATATAGACGCATTGAAACCGATCATCAATGACATGTACCGCCACCGCTTGACAGCCGTTGAGGAATTGAATAGAAAATTCGGTCTTAATGTTTCGGTGATCCTTAATGAGCCGTGGAATTATGGAGTCAATGAGAACGACTCAAAAGAGGATGACGTTGAGAACGTGTTAGACGATCCACAAGAAGATGAGGTGAACAAAGACAATGAGTAACTTGAAAGATTACATTGAACCGAATAAGGGTTTCTTCTATGCAATGAACCAGGCGAATAAAGACAAGTATGAAAAAATTTTCGGTGCATATGATACAAGCTTAGACATGTATTTCTATTTCCTGTATGGGTTCCGTCCTGGGTCTCAATGTGTAGCACTTAACACTTTAGAGAATGTAGGCAATATCTTATTCATACGTTACTACTCTAAATGGTTAGAGCTATATGAAAATATAACCGCTATTAATGCAGTCGATCCAGCAAAGACCGGAACCGAAACAACAACGGTCACATACGAGGGAAACGGTAGCAACAGCAATACCGCCAGCGATACAAACAAGGTTTATGGTTTTGACAGCGATACCGGAAAGACCGACACCACCAGCGACAGCACCAACAGCGGTACAAATGAAAACAAGTACACAAAGACAACAACCCACGACAAAGCGAACAGCAAAGAAACCCTAACAGCTATTGAACAGCGTGTGAAGGTCCTAACGGATTATGATTTTTTGAACGTTGTCATAAATGATGTTTTGACAACAGTGTCACAAGCATTGTATAATGAGGACGAGGATTAGTATAAGAGGTGATAAAAATGGAAGTTAAACAAATTGCAACAATCCTTAATACTGTTACCGGTGAGCTTTTAGGTAAAAGCGATATCGTAACGGAAGACTTATCGAACATTGTTGACGTTGGCAAGGAATTATTTACCGCAACGGATGTAGACAATTATGTTAAGAGCTTGGTAAACCAAATCGGAAAGATTGTGTTTGTATCACGTCCTTATAGAGGCGGTGTACCTAGCGTGTTAATGGACGCTTGGGAGTTCGGTTCCGTTGTTCAAAAAATTTCTAGTGATTTACCGGACGCAACGGAAAATGAATCATGGGAATTACAGGACAAGAAGTCTTATGACGTGAATGTGTTCTACAAACCAAAAGCAAGTTCTAAGTTCTTCAATTCACGTGTTACTTTTGAAATTCCTATGAGCTTTACTGAATTACAGGTCAAAGACTCATTCCAAAACGCTACACAGCTTAACGCATTTATTTCAATGCTTTATAATGAGGTAGACAAGTCAATGACTGTTAAAATTGAATCGCTCGTCATGAGAACGATCAACAATTTTATTGCCACGACTTTACACCACGATTTCTCAACCGTAGAAGATGGCAATTATTCTAACTCTACATCAACAAGAGCCGTCAACCTGTTAAAGTTATACAACGACTTAAAGGGTACCAACCTTACAGCGGATAAGTGTATGAGTGATGGGGATTTCATTAGATATGCAACTTATGTCATTGGTTTATACATTGACCGTATGCAGTCTATGAGTACATTATTCAACTTAGGCGGTAAAGCAAAATTTACACCTAAAGATATGTTACACGTGATCCTTTTAAGTGATTTCGCTAACGCAAGCAAAATTTTCTTGCAGTCTAACACATTCAATAATGACATGGTAACACTCCCTAATCATGACACGGTACCATATTGGCAGGGTTCCGGAGACGATTACGCATTTAACAAAGTAAGTGACATTCATGTCAATATTGCTAACGGTTCCGGTGCAACCGCTGAGGTAAACGCAAGCGGTATTATTGGTGTTATGTTTGACCGTGACGCATTGGGTGTATGCAACCAAAACAAACGAGTCACAAGCAATTATAATCCAAAGGCCGAATTCTTTACGAATTGGTTCAAGTGTGACTCAAGCTATTTCAATGACTTCAATGAAAACTTTATTGTATTCTTTGTAGCCTAATACATACCAACTAATAAGCCTATAGTTATTTTCTTCATGTTATATATCCTACCTTCTTAATTATTACATTGGTGGTGGTCTCCTTGCCACCACCGCATTTTTATATAAAGGAAGTGAAAGAATGGAAATTAATTTATATCAATACCTGGGGAACCCTAACACGATCAACAAAACCTTAAGCAACCCTAAAGTGATTAGCGGTTACATGTCTAATGACTTAGACATTGACAGCCCTACAATCAAGCTCGCTTCATATGAGCTAAAATATAATTATGTGTACATCCCATTATTGCATAGATATTATTTTATTGATAACGTCAATATCGATCCTAATGGCATATGGCATATTAAACTAACGCTTGATGTTCTCAAGACGTTTGCTGATGAGATCATGACCGCAACCGTTCACGTTATTGAAGGCGATAGCGATCAATACGATATCTCACAGGCGAACACAGCTACACCGCTAAAAGTATTTGATACCGTTAAGCTTACAAATCCATTTACATACGACAGCAAAACGACCGTATTAATAGCGCTTAATACAGGTACACAAAAGGGGTGATATTATGGCTACTATTAAACTTGGCACTAGCCGTTTACATAACGCAACCGCCGTTTCAAGCTCATACAATTATGGAGATACCGTAACAATAACCGTTACCGCCGATCCAGGGTATATATTTACAACCAGCAATCCACCAAAGATAGGATTTACAAACCTCAATTTTGCATATAAAGAAAGAACATGCACCCTAAGTGATGACCGCAAGACCGGAACGGTTCAAGTCGGTACTCAAATTATATATTTAGAGGGTAGCGATGACGATGAATATTGCATTATAGACGTTAATGGACAACCGGAACAGTCAACCGCCAATATTTACACAGTAACAAAGAATTTTACACACTGTTCTTCATCAACCGTCCCTAACAGCATTGAAGAAAATACCCAATTTAATTGGTCTATTTATGCTGATGACGGTTATGTTTTTAGAGAAGGAAGTGTTACTTCTAACATTGGTTCCGTGCATTTCGATCCTGAATACCCTAATTCCGTCAATATCGTTGGAACGGCAACCGGTAATATTACCATCACAGCTACAGCATATGAACCGGCCCCAGCAGTGAAAACCGTTAATATTATCACCGGAACCGTTGAAAACTGTACATATACACCTAAAACGGTAAATTATGGAGATACTGTAACAATTACAGTCACCAGCGACAGCGGTTACGCATTTACAACAAATACACCATATGTAGAATATACCGACACCGATTATTCACAGTCACAGCATAATTTCACACTTAATGATGATAAAACTTCCGGTACTGTAACAGTTCATACAAATGAAATAGACGAAAGTAGTCTAGAAATTGAAGTTTATGCAACAGCCACGGCAATTCCTGTTATTGTTACTCATAACGTTACAAAAACTCTTACAAACTGTACCGGAGAAATCCCTAGCACCATTCAAGACGGAACACAATTCACATGGACATTGACACCTAACGAGGGATACGAATTCAAAGACGGAAGTGTAACAAGCTCAATTGGTAGCGTGTCGATCACCTCAACAGGTGCCACGATCACAGGGACCGCCACCGGAGATATTACGATCCATGCAACAGCAACGGAGATTGTAAAAACAGTTAATATTATCACAGGGACCGTTGAAAACTGTACATATACACCTAAAACGGTAAATTATGGAGATACTGTAACAATTACCGTAACAGGTGACAGCGGTTACGCATTTACAACGCAAAAGCCTTATATTGAATATACAGCGTCTCAAGGCTACCAGGAACAGCATAATTTTACACTTAACAGCGATAAAACTTCCGGTACCGTATCAGTAGATACTCATGATGTAGACGCTACAAAACTAGAAATTGAAGTCTATGCAACGGCTACATATCAACAGGGAACCACAGTTAGTGAAATGTACACCGTGTACAGCGTTAGCCCTAGCGACTTACAAGCCATATCTAATAAGCGTTTCGATAACGTGTCCGGAAGTGACGCTTACAATGAACAGCTTATAACCTATATCAATGATTTGTATAGATTGCCTTTGACGTTTAAGGACCTTCCTACACAAGCCCTAATGTTAAAGAATGAAACCGTTGTTTCTAGTGCTCATGTGATACCTAACGTGACTTATACTTATGACCTGGGGACTGTTACACTACCTAAAAAATACAGCAACTCAAACGATTATAACAACGTATATGACGTCATGTTACCTTATTACGGAGTGTATACATTAGACAACGCTAAGGCATTAGATACATCTATTAAAATCCAGGCGATTATTGATATCATTAGTGGATCATGCACATACATATTTAGTCGTGAAGGACACGCAATTGACAGCGTGAAAACGAACATAAAAGAGAATTTACCTTACATGACAAGAGACATGCAACAAACAGGATCATTAACCACAGTAACACAATTTGAGGTAGAACCTTCTATCACATGTTACTACCACGATATCACAAACGCATATGTAAACAAGGATGTTAATGATACCGTAAGCAATTTGACATATTTCAAAGCTGATAACATTATTCAGTGTAACGGTATTTCTAACAAATATAAAAATCTTATTTTAAATAAACTTAGAGAGGGAGTGTTCACAAATGAAATATAGTGACTTAGCAAGAAGATTTTTAGGAACGAAAGAAGGATCACAACAGCACCACCATATTATTGATGAGTACAACAAGATCAAACCATTACCAAACGGATACAGGATGACATATCACGACGCATGGTGTGCATGTTTTGTATCCTATGTACTATGCAAATGCGGAGCAGTCAAAGCCCCTTACAGTGCTGGCGCAAACGATATGAGAAGAAAAGCCATTCATTACGGAGAGTACAGGAGAGAAGGACCTAAAGAAAATGATATTGTGTTTTATGATTGGAAACACAATGGGCACATTGACCATGTGGGCATTGTATCAAAGGTTGATGGTAACACGATTGAGGTCATTGAAGGCAATAAAAGCGACCAGGTAGGAAAACGAATTATTGATAAACATTCAACCTCAATCGCTGGTTATGCAACAGTACCACAAAATACACCAGCAAGAAAACCTAAGACCGATCACGAGAAAGAAATTGTAGGCATTGCACATGATGTCATTAAGGGTAAATACGGTAATGGAAAAACTAGAATTGCATTACTCAAAAAACGTGGAGTTGATCCACAGGAAGTGCAAAACAAGGTAAACGAATTGTTAAGAACAAAATAAGATAACGATAGCCGATTGTTTCACGTGAAACATTCGGTTATCTTCTTTTCTATCGTGTAAACGATTTTCACCCCAAACGATCACGAGTAAAATAATTTTCATG
>OCTW011412997.1_pt1 | contig 11091 bp, 9 predicted proteins | sample 1539671 | NCBI WGS metagenome assembly OCTW01 (sample SAMN02144230, study PRJEB22623) | gut metagenome | biome: sheep rumen | host: Ovis aries | place: New Zealand | reverse complement strand
TGCTAACTGCTAACTGCTAACTGCTAACTGCTAACTGCTAACTGCTAACTGCTAACTGCTAACTGCTAACTGCTAACTGCTAACTGCTAAAGTGAGCAACGTTAGTTGCGAACAAATCCGCTTGTAAAAAAATCATTTTTTTAACAATCGAAGTATCTATCTCGATGATTCATCGACCTTTACAATTGACGAATGAAACGGTTCGTCAGCGCTCGGGAGTTTATGAATCTCCTGGCGAGCAAATTCCCAGGCTTTTTGCAGAATCCACGATACAGTACGCTCTTGGCGCTGTGCTTCAAGACGGGCTTCTTCGAGCAGGTCTGGTGGAAAATAAAGCGTCAATTTCTGTTTTGTGGCCATCCTTGGTCTCCCATGTGATATGAATAGTCTTTAGGCAAACAAACGCGCTCCTGCGCATCTGCCTAAGGACTATTTTTTTCATACTCCCATCCCGACGAGACCGCAAATTATGGCATTTTCATTTCATGCACCCAGATTTACAGATGGCAATTATTGCGTCTATCCAAGTGATATGCGCACATGGGAAAAAACAGAAATCGACGAAATCCCCGAACGCGGTCGGGAACTCATGGAAATTGCCGGACGCGAAGTGGCGATGCACGCCATTCACCGCTATCCCGATACGGCCGAAGCCTTGATTTTTTGCGGTCCCGGCAATAATGGCGGCGATGCCCTCGTTGCGGCTTATTATCTGGAACGCAGCGGTATTCAAATCCATATTTTTGCTTTCGATGAAGAGGTCGTCAAAACGCCGGATGCCAAATACATGTTCGAGCGCGTATGCAGTTTTTCCCGCACCATACTAAAGGAAAATTCCGATGTCGGTGCCATTCTCGAATGGACGCGCCGTCGCAACGTCATCGTCATTGACGGCATTTACGGCACCGGATACAAGCCATCTCACAATGGCCTCATGTCGAGGGTTTATCAATGCATTATGGAATTATCCTGCCCGGTAATCAGCATCGACATTCCCTCCGGCATCGATGCCAACACCGGATTTCGTGGTTCCATTCAGGATGAAGCACCTCCGCGTGCCCTCAAAGCTACCGATACCATTACTTTCGGTGCCCCCAAATTCGGCCATTTCTTTGGGGACGGTTCCTCCCATTGTGGTGAACTGCACTGCGTCGATATTGGCTTAAGGCCCTGGCCTGGCAAAGGCATTCGCAGTCTCATCCTCAGCGACACATGGTGCCAGTCACATCTTTGGAAAGATTTTTCCCGCTCGCAAGATACTCACAAAGGGAAATGCGGTCATGTCGTCGTCATCGGCGGGGACGCAACGATGCCCGGCGCTTCATGCCTTGCTGCACGCGCCGCCCTTCGGGCCGGATGCGGCCTTGCCACCATCGCAGCCAAAGTCCCCATGCGCGCCCCCGATGAAATCATGGTTTCGGGCATTTTAAACGAAGAAGGCAAACTCGCCCTCGATCGTCTGGATGATCTCCTCGAACGCGCAGATTGCATCGTTCTTGGCCCTGGTCTTGGACGAGATGACAACACCCTTGCCATACTCGAACACTGCGCCCTCAAATCAAAACGCATGATCCTCGATGCAGACGGACTCTGGGCATTGGCAAAACTCAAAATGCAGTTTAAAAACTGTGAAATGTATGCCACCCCACACCCCGGCGAAGCTGCTGCCCTATGCGATGCCTCCTCGCGAGATATTTTGTTCAACCCAATAGAGCATGCCCGCCAAATTGCAGAAAACTATGGTGTGACAGCCATCCTCAAATTCCATACGACGGTGATTGCCTCCAAACGCGCCGGTCATTTCCGTTTCGGACTATTACCCTACCCCAATCCCGCCATAGCCTCTGCCGGTTCGGGTGACGTTTTATCCGGCATCTTAGCCGGCATACTCGCTCAATCACGCGCAGGTGCCGTCTCAAGATGGTTCGATGCCTTCGAAGTCGCGGCCATGGCCGTCCATGCACATAGCCTGGCTGGCCGTAAAGCCGCACAAATCCACGGGAATTCTCTGATGGCCTCAAATATTATTGAGCAATGCGGAATGCAGAATTGAAATGCCAAACCATTGGACGATACAAGATTCGTTGAGATAGTAATAATTGGGTGTTTTGGGGTTATACAAACGGATTTGTTCGCATCTAACGATGCTCACTTTTTAAACGCAATGTTTTTAAGCACGAGCAAATTCGTTTGTAGATAAAGGTGATTATTTTACGAAAAAAAAAATTTTAAAGGACAAAGCCGTGAAAATTCAGAATTCCGAATTCCCAATTCCGAATTCCAAACAACGCCTGCAGTCCTGCGACCTCTGCCCGCGTCAATGTCATGTCGACCGTACCCAGGGCGAATGCGGTTTTTGCGGCAACGATGCCACGCCGAGGATTTATCAGCACTTCATGCATCTGGGCGAGGAAATTACGATTGTTCCGGCGTTCATTATCAATATGGCCGGATGCAATTTGACGTGTCCAACCTGTCCCGAGCGATTCCGGTTCGCATCACAGCGACTGCCCATTCACGATGCAGAATCGTATGCCCAAAGGCTGGCGCAGTATTTCATAAACAAGCGCATGCCCAAATCGCTCGAATGGATTGGCGGCGAACCCTCTGTGCAACTGCCATTCATCCTTCAAACATCCGAGCAATTACATAAAATCATGGGAAACACATGCCCGCAAATTCTGCTCAACACCAATGGCTATTTCGATGCCAATCTGCTCAATGAGATGAAAGGCACCATCGACGGATTTGTCTTCGATCTCAAATGCTTGCCTTCATGTCAAAAAGAAATTACGGGCGCAGAGGATTATTGGGAAACCGTCACACCAGTTATCCTGCGTGCCTATCAGATCTTTGATGGACCTTATATTGTGCGCCACCTCGTCATGCCTGGCCATACGATTTGCTGCACAAGACCCATTATCGAGTGGTGCAGACAGAATATCCCCAGAGCATGTTTTAACCTGATGACGGGGTTCGAAGATTTTAGACCAGAGCGTGTCGCCACCCGGGAAATTACGCGTCAAGAACGAGAAAATGCGCGCCAGTGGTTCATGGACGCGCATTTCGAAAACTGCCTTTTGGATGGTTCTTATTTTAATGGGCAATGAGCAATGTGCAATTGAGTTTGCAACCTCCAAAATCTCTCTGAAGCTAAAAAACTTCATTCTTTAGGAATAAAATCGAGAATCCTCGAATTGCTAATTGCTACAATTGCTCTCCGACGGGTTTATGAGGCCGATTGAAACGGTTTGACAGGAATTTATATTGTCTTTCGGCCTCTGTTCCGCAATTTTTATCCCCAAGATGCTTACAGGCCAAAGAAAGCAACTTATAAGCCGGTCGATAATAGGCATCATATTCGAGCGCTTTTTGAGCGGCAGTGCGCGTCTGCTCGTAATTTTCTGCCATAGCAGACATGGTTCCTGCAACGGTCAGAGCAATGGCATCGGATGGCAATTTACCGACGAGCTGAGCATACGTCTGATTTGCTGCATCAAAATCCCCGTAACACAAATAGGCAGAAGTCAGATTGACGAGGATCTTTGGATCACCCGGTCTGAGCGAAAGCGCCTTTTCATAAGCATCGGCCGCACGCACACAATATCCGCCCATTCTAAGAGCTGTTCCGAGATTCATCAGTGAATCGGCCGAATAGTTCATCTGCGTCACCGCAAGCAAATCGCGATATGCCGAAAATGTTTTGTTCATTTTAATCTGGGCAATGCCACGAATGGTCAATCCCTGAGGCGTTTCGCCCTGTTCATTCATTACAGCCGTCACAGCATCGATCGCCTCTTTGTATTTACCGCTGTAAAACAGGGACGTGGCATTGGCGTATGGATCCGCTTCCGTCAATGCGTTGGATGTCGCCGCAACAGGCTCGGACTTGCCGGATTTGCCGGAAGAACAGGCACAAAAACAAAATGCAAGACAAATAATACCGATGAAACAGGTTAATCTTTTGGACATTTATATTTCTCGTGTAAAAAGTATACTATGCCAAACGGCACCCTTAAGTATTATCGTTTAGGTGCGTTATGGAATCAATTATTTTGTGACTTTTTTTATCATTTTCCGGCGCTATCGCCATGGCGATACGCGCACGGCACCCGCGCTTTTTCTCTGCAAGAAATGCGCGCGGGCTAATTGCTTTGTAGACCACGAAAGGAAGAGCATGGGGTCGCCTTGCACGCATTCAATAGGCCGACATCTCAACCATGCGACGAAACGCAGCAACCTCCAGAGGGAGCCAATTTCGACAAGGAACGAGCTTTATGAGAGTTATTTATGCTATTTACTTCATCGTCCTTTTCCTGATACTGGGCTCGTATCTGCTATTCATGTCACCCGATAACTCCCTGCGGCTCCATATTGCTACAGCGGACACACTTTCACAAACCCAGCCCAATACCATGATGGTGTGGGCGCGAGATCTCAAAAATGGCATGCAGTTTCAGGGGTACAAACTCACGGCCAAATGGGTAAAGAAAGATCTGACGAGCCTGGCGGCACCGCAAATTACCGAACAACCCCTGGGCATCACAGGCGAAGCCGCCATGCTCATCCCCAAACTCCCTAATATTCCGGAAATTCGAAAAGAAGCTGCCGTACTCGAAATTGACCTGTATGATGCCGAAGGCCAACTGCAAAAATCCGGTTTCCTCCCTACGGCCAGATTGACAATGCCCTATCATGACGATTTTAAAGTCATTCATGAACCGGACAAACAACACTACAGCATCAATGCGCCTGCGGCTTTTATGTTCAATGCGCCGAACGAAGTCTGGGTCACAGCTTTTGATGAAAACGGCCCTTACAAAGGCAAAGTCCAAATCGAACAGATCTTTGGACCCAAGGCAGAATTCCCGCCCCAGATAAACGTCACGGGCATCGGCAAATTTTCCCTCTCCATTCAAGGATCATCCGATTTCAAGCTCACTGCGGGCGAACATGTTTTTTACGCGAGTTTCGTACCAAATGAAAAACCGCTCCACGCAGCCATCCAACAGCCCAATATCACATCCAAAGATGGCACCCCCACGGCAACGGTCACCCCGGTTGGGAGCATGCCTACCATCACCGTGGATTATTTCCAGGCTGGTGCCTGGCTCGAAAGACAAACCTTTCAACCCAAACAGGCCGCAAAATTTTCTCTGGCACCAAACTATACATTTCAAAAAGACACTGAAATCGTATATGCCCGTATCAGCTCCACATCCATGGGAAGCCCCGACAGCACACAGATGTTTGCACTCATTGCAAGCGAAAAGATGCTCCCCATCAGAACCCAGGCCCTGTTCGCACTCAAAAAACTCGAAGATATCGGCCATCCAGCCGCCCACCATCTATCCAGCCTGCTCGAAACTGACAACGACAACCAGATGGCGCCACTCATTCGCAATTATGCCCTCAATGAAATGGCTGCCCAATATATCCCCAACCTCGAAATCAAAGTCAAAACCGAAACCGACGAAGCCAAAGCTTTTGAACGCCGCAAAGCAAGACAAAAATCTACCTCGAATTATCTGCTCATTTTCTGGTTCGGTGTCGGCATCGTCGGAAGCCTGACCATGATGATTTTCTCATCTGTCAAGCGCAGAAGAAAGTGGGAAGAACTCAAAGCTTCCGGAAATGTCGAGGTCGGACAGCTCCCACAACAGACGACTGGGTTTCATCTGCTGTGCCTCGTCGTTTTGTTCATAGGACTGATGGTGGCTCTATTTTACATGATGCAGATCATCTGACCTGCCACATCCCGCATTCCTCGTTACGACTCAACCCCCTGGCTCATTGGATTATTCACCATTCACTATTCACCATTCAATGCCTTCGGCATTCAAAGGCTACAGTTCATTCACAAAACTTGAGTGTATTTCCCAACTGCTCGCGGATCATTGATCATTCTTTTAAGTGAATACGTAATAGTGAATAATAACGCGACATTCGGGCAGAGCCCCGGCTGAGTCATAACCATTCCTCATCCCTCCCCCCCAACCTAATTATTGACTTTAGTCTAAAATGAGTTCAGAATATCGCCGCTTTTCTGTAAGAAGAGTGCGTGTGGCTATGGAGGATGATGCGAAATTTTATGCATAAATTATTGATTTTGATGGCTGTGTTCATGGGAATTCAGGCCTGCAGCCAACCACAAAACCAGATTGTGCATGAAGAAAACATCATCGAAAGTGATTACCTGCAAATCGTCGAAAAACTTACGACGATCATGCAAGCAGACACTCCCCCAGAAGAAACACTCGATGCATTGAGAAACTATGTCGACTCAGATAAATCCAAAGTCGCCGACGCTGTTCATGCACTGAGAAAATCCATGCTTGCCATGGACGAAGATACGCGCGCCAATTGGCGTAAATCTGCAATCCCAAGACTCAATGGTGCTCTGGATCAATTCGCCAACGCACAGTTGAAACTGCAGAAAAAAATGAATGATGCACAGAAGTGGGAGCTTGGTGAAATTCTCTCACTCCTTAAACAATAGCACTGGCAGGAAGGGCCTGCCGGATTTTTTTGTTAAGTCCTGGAAACAGGCAAAGGTTATGACCTGCGATTCGCAGGCATTTGAATGGAGCTTTTTGAAATTTATGATGGCCGATGAAAATCAGAATTCCGTCTCGGAAAACACTGCTGAAAACACTGAAACCCCCAAAACCGAGACGGTTGAAGAAGACTTTTCTAAACTGCTCGCCGAGAGTGGCGACCAGATGCTCGAACAGAAAACCTTTGAAAAAGGTATGATTGTCGAGGGTATCATTGTCCAGATCGGAGCTGAATTTGCCTACGTCAATATTGGGTCAAAAGCAGAAGCTTCAATCGCTGTTTCTGAGCTCCTTAACCCCGAAGACGGCAAACTCTCTCAGGTCGTTGGCGACACCATTAAAGCCAAAATTATCGGCTTCGAAAATGGTACCATCCGCCTGTCCCGATCCGGAAAAGCCGGCAACATCGCACTCGAAGAAGCCTACCAGGCTGGCGTCGCCGTTAAGGCTCTTGTCAAAGCCACCAATAAAGGCGGTTTCGAACTCGAAGTCATGGGTCAGCGCGCATTCTGCCCACTCTCGCAGATCCAAAAAGGCAAAGTCGAAGATCCAAACGAATTCGTCGGACAAAGCCTCGAATTCAAAATCATTAAATACGCAAAACGCGGACACGATATCGTACTCTCCAGAACCGCACTCATGGATGACGAACTTCGCATGAAACGCGAAGAAGCTATGTCCAAAATCGAAGTCGGCGCAGTCCTCGACGGCAAAGTCGTCTCCATCCAAAAATACGGTGCTTTCGTCGATGTCGGCGGCGTCGAAGGGCTCGTCCACGTCTCCGAGATTTCCTACCAGCACGTCGAACATCCCAAAGAAGTCCTCTCCGTCGGCCAGGATGTCAAAGTCTACGTCCTCTCCCTCACCGATAAAGACGGCAAACCCAAACTCTCACTGTCGATGAAAAAACTCGAAGCCGATCCGTTCGACAGCTACGTTGCCAGCGTTGAAGTCGGCTCCCGCGTCACTGGTACGGTCGTTCGCAATGTCGATAAAATCGGGTCGTTCGTCGACCTCGGCGGTGTCGAAGGGCTCGTTCACATCTCCGAACTCACATGGGATCGCCACATCACCAATCCCGATGATGTCGTCAAAGTCGGCGATAAAATTGAAGTCACCGTCCTCGGCATCAACAACGAAAAACACCGCATCTCCTTGTCATACAAAGGTCATCAGTCCGATCCATGGGCCGATGCCGTCGAAAAATATCCCGTTGGACAGGAAGTGACCGGCAAACTCGATTCCGTCACCAACTTCGGCATCTTCGTTAAAATTGCACCCCGTTTGACCGCTCTCCTCCCCATGAGCGAACTCAGCGAAGAATCCCGCACACTCACACAGGCTGCACCCGGCACCGAAGTCACCGCAAAAGTCATTGCCGTCGATCCCGCCAAAAAACGCATGACGCTCTCGACGCGCGGCGAAGGCGCACCCGCTGCTCGCAAACCCCGTGCACCAAGACGCGAAGATTCCGACGAAGCACCACGCGAACGCGCACCACGCAATAACCGCCGTGAACGCGAAGACAGCAACAGCTACAAAGACGACGCTAAATTCGGCACCTTCGGTGATGTACTCGCCGGCCTCAAAAAGAAATAATCTCTACTGAATCTGCACATAAGAGCCTGCATCTTTGCGGGCTCTTTTTTTTAAAAGGTACAATATCTGTTTCTACAAACGGATTGGTTCGCAACCTTAATTGAATGCATATTCGCAATGTGCAATGCGTAATTATTCATGCATTCTCTTTGTAATTCCTAAAGAATACAGATATTTTAACTTTAGGGATACACTCGGGGAATGCAAACTAATTGCTAACTGCTAACTGCTAACCGCTCATTTAATTGGCCTGAGCAGATCCGTTTGTAAAAAAAAAGCTCAAATATGGATCTCGATAAAAAATCCTCCTACGAATTCATCCTTCCCGAATCGCAAATAGCACGACATCCCCGCGAACCACGCGATGCATGTCGGCTCATGACAGTCCACGGCAAACAACGCCGACACCTCATCTTCCGCGATATTATCGATATCTTGCGCCCCGGTGACTGCGTCATCGTCAACGATGTCACCGTCCAGAAAGCGCGATTCTTCGTACACCGTGCAACCGGCGGCGTCATCGAAATCCTGATGACCGACGACATCACCGCACCGCGGCGACGTTTCGAATGCCTGTATCGGGCAAGCCATCTCTCTGACGGCGAAATCCTCACTGCTGTCAACGATGAATCCGTCAAAGTGCGCCTCAGCCGCGAAACCGACGATCGCACCTCACCATGCCACGTCGAATTTCTCGGCAACGAGCCTGTCGTCGAAATTCTCGACCGCATCGGCCAGCTCCCCCTGCCGCCCTATATCGTCAAACAGCGAAAAAAACTGGGCGAAGCGGTCTATGATAAATCCGATACCGAGCTCTACCAGACGGTCTATGCCAATGCCGGCAGCGCCGTTGCTGCACCAACAGCCGGACTCCATTTTACGGATGAACTCATCGATAAAATCCGCGCAAAAGGCGTACAATTCGAACGCCTGACGCTCGATGTCGGCACCGGAACGTTTCGACCCGTCCAAACAGAAAATCTCAGCGATCACAAAATGCACACCGAGCACTACGTGATTTCTCAAAAACTTGCCGAAACCGTCGAATCAACCAGAATTCACGGCGGTCGCATCATCGCCGTAGGAACGACCGTCGTACGCAGCCTCGAAGACCAATTCGACCGATTTGGCAAGGTTGTTGCCGGCGATTATGAAACGAACATCTTCCTCAAACCCGGCCGTAAATTCGGCCTGGTAGACGCCATGGTCACCAATTTCCACCTCCCCGGATCGACCCTCATGGTACTCGTCAGTGCCTTTGCTGGCTATGAAAATATGATGGATGCCTATCGCGAAGCCATCGATATGGGCTACATGTTTTACAGCTATGGCGATGCCATGTTTCTCGAACCCGATTTGTAATTGAGTATGCGCGGCTATTCTGCGAATACGCCGCGCTGCTCGCCTTACGCCGCCCCTTCGGGAACGCCGCTACGGCTCGCCTCTTTTTTAAATACCCTTCTGCTCATATCGCTATCTCGCCTCATTATGGACACACCCATCATCCTCTCAGACTGGCATACCTGGATATACCCACTGTGCATCTTTATTGCCTGCCTTCCTTTTGTCGTCATCTGTACGACGAGTGCCCGTGCACTTTCCAGACTCGGCGTCGTCCGCGCACGCCATCTCGTCGACGAAGGCCACCCAAAACTCGTTCCTTTTGCACAAAACCCCTATGACTATTGGACGACCATCCACATTCTCGAAGTCGTCAGCGTCATAGGCATGTTCTGGACCGGTCACATCCTATTATCTGCCCCAGAAATCGGATTGCAAACCTGGATGGTTTGGCTCATCCTTGCGGGCATTTATTTGATATTTCATACGGTGTTAGGCGGTTTATGTGCGCGCGGCGATGAACGCGTCCTTGCCGGACGCATGATCTCTGTGCTCAGACCTTTTTCTGCTTTGTTCAAACCCGTCTCATGGACAATCACCAAGGTTGTCGCCCCCCTGGTAAAACCACCTGACGATAAATTCGCAGATGCCGAGCGTATCGAAGAAGAACTCGAAGTCATGCTCGACGAATCCACGCGCCTTGGCGGGCTCGAAGATGTCAAAAGCCGCATTATGAAATCGGCCATCGACTACAGCGAAACGACCGTTCGAGAAGTCATGATCCCGAGAACAGAGCTGACGGCATGCTCGGTCGACACACCACTCAACGAAGCACTCGAACTCTTTATCAAGGAAAGCTACAGCCGACTTCCGGTTTACGACGGCAATATCGACACCATCGTCGGCGTGCTCTATTTTAAAGATCTCGTCGAAAAGTTTTATGCAATGCGTGAACGAAAGGAAGCGCTCGAAAAGACGACCATCAAATCACTCGTCCGCGAGGCATTCTTTGTTCCCGAAACCAACCATATCGACGCCATTTTCGAGGACTTTAAACGCGAACATATTCACATGGCCATCGTCGTCGACGAATTCGGAGGCACCTCCGGGCTCGTCACACTCGAAGATATCGTCGAAGAATTTTTCGGCGAAATCCAGGATGAATACGATTCGGAAGAACGCACCATCGTACCCATCGACGCCGAACAGGACATCGTTCTCGTCGATGCGCGTACCAATATTTCCGAAATTGCAGAACACTTCGATGTCGAACTCGAAGAGAATCCCGATTATGAGTCGATTGGCGGCCTCGTGACCTATCAGCTCGGGCGCGTAGGGGTCATCGGCGATGAAGTCGATACAGCCGGACTTCATTTTGTCGTCCGCCAGGCCAATGAACGATGCATCCTGCAAGTCGAAATTTCTCGCATACCTGCCCCAGAACAGGATAAGGATTAATGCACCATTCAAAAGGCTCACTGTCGCATTAGGCAGGCTTTGGGAAAATTCCAACGGCCCACTTTCGCGTTAGGCTGGCTTTGGGAGAATTCCAACGGCCCACTTTCGCGTTAGGCTGGCTTTGGGAGAATTCCAA
>OCTW011545682.1_pt1 | contig 11092 bp, 7 predicted proteins | sample 1539671 | NCBI WGS metagenome assembly OCTW01 (sample SAMN02144230, study PRJEB22623) | gut metagenome | biome: sheep rumen | host: Ovis aries | place: New Zealand | reverse complement strand
GCTGAATGAAGTGGAAGCTGCGCTGCCGCAGCTGACTCCTGTCAGCGGTCCTTACTACCGCTGGTCGGAGTTCAAGGCATGGGCGGCGGGTATGATGGCCGCCCATCCTGAAATCTAGAAACCGTTGAGGGGGATGGCGACGCTCAGCAGGAGGAAGGCCAGCCCCAGCAGCATGAACAGCAGGAGGATCTTCCACCACCATTTGAACCAGATGTCATAGGGTATCTTCGCGATGCCCAGGGCTCCCATGAGCACGGCCGAGGTGGGCGTGATCATGTTCGTGAAACCGTCGCCGAGCTGGTAGGCCAGGACCGTGGTCTGCCGGGACAGGCCCACGATGTCGGAGAAGGGGGCCATGATGGGCATCGTCAGCGCCGCTTTGGCCGTACCGGAAGGGATAAAGAGATTCAGGCAGGTCTGGATGAGGTACATCAGCGAGGCCGTGGTTCCCTTTCCGCTTCCTTCCATCGTGCCCGCCAGGGCATAGAGGATCGTATCCATGATGTGGCCGTCCTGCAGGACGATGATGATGCCGCCGGCCAGCCCCACGATGAGTGCCGCGGTGATGATGTCCTTGGCACCGGCGATGAATTCCTGGGCGACCTGGCTCGCGTTGGAGCCCATGGCGAAGCCGGAGATGAGGCCCATCGCCAGGAAGAGGGCGGAAATCTCCATCACATACCAGCCGTGCCCCAGGACGCCGACCACCAGGAAAAGGATGGTCATCATCAGGATTTCAAGCACATAGTAGAGACAGGACTTTCTGAGCAGGAAGAATCCGAGCAGGGCGTGCAGGGCGGTAAGGACCGGGACCCAGGGGAACGTGAAGCTCGATTCACCCACCTTCATGGTGGTCATCGGATAGAAGACCGAGAAGAGGATGAGGACGCCGTTGACCAGGGCGAAGGTGATCCAGCCGGCACGCGGCGTTTCAGCCTTGAACTGCGTCGTGGCGGCTTCTTCGCTGCGTCCCCGCCAGTAAGCGTCGAGCTCATACATGGGCGAGGCCTTCGGATTGCGCTTGACCCGGGCCGCATAGACCAGCGTAACGAGGATGATCAGGATCGTCAGGATCAGCCAGATGAACGCCCTGTATTCGAAGCCCGAAAAGAGCGGGAGGCCCGAGAGCCCCTGGGCGATGCCGATGGTGAAGGGATTGAAGATGGCGCCGGAAAGGCCGATGTGGGCGGCAACATAGACCATCAGCAGGCCGGTGATGGAGTCATAGCCCATCGAGATGGCCAGCGGCACGAAGATGATGACAAAAGCCAGCGTCTCCTCGCTCATGCCGAAGATCGCTCCGAAAAGGCTGAAAATGATCATCGTGGCGATGATCACGACGGGGCCGACGCCGATTCTGCGCATCAGCCCCTTCGATTCCCATTGCCGCGATTTCCGCAGGAAGGCCATGATCCCGAAGTCGATGGCCCGGCTGCTGTTCATGATCTGGAAGGCACCGCCGATGATCAGCACAAAGGCGATGATGGCCGCCTGCATCTGGAATCCCTTCAGGAAGGCGCCGAAGATCTGCCAGGTCTGGGGCGCCTGCTCCACAGGGTGATAGGACCCCGGGACGATGATATCCCGCGTGGATCCGTTGACGACCACCTCCTGGTGGTCGAACTGCCCGGCCGGCACGAACCAGGTCAAGACCCCGCACAGCAGAATCATCGAACAGATGATGACGAAGGTGTGCGGAATCTTGACTTTGCGTTTTTCAAGTCGCAGCGCTTTCATGGCGCGTCAGAGTTTGCAGCTCTCGCCGGGGGAGAGGATGGTCAGCTTGTAGGAATTGTCGGCCATGGGCTCGAACAGCATCACTTTGCTCGCACCGACGACGCTCATCGTGTTGTCGGGCTTGACGACGATGGCCGTCGCCTCGTCGATGCCGATGCCCCGGTAGCCGGGATTGTCCATAAGCACGTTCAAGAGCCGTATCTGCCGTTTGCGGGCCACGAAATGCTGGTCGATGACGATGCTCTTCAGGAAGCCGAAGCCGGTGGACGTTTCCACGGCGCCCTTCTTGAAATAGTTGAATTCGTCCGAATTGCCGGGCGTTGCACTGCCCGTCAGCATGATTTCGCTCATCACGGCCGCTCCGGCGCTGGTACCGGCAACCACGGCGCCCCCTTTGTAGAGGCGGCGGATCGCCTCCAGGAAATTCGTCCCGGACAGATATTCCACGAGCCGGTTCTGGTCGCCGCCCGAGAAGAAGATCCCGGTGACGCCCCGGAGTTTTTCCATGTTTTCCGGGTCGTCCAGTTTGTCTTTGTCGCAGAGGATATAAGAAGCGGACGGGCAGCCCGCGTCCGAAAATTCCTTGGCCTGTTCGGGGCCGACTTCGGCCGCATAGGCGCTGGCGAAGGGAACAACCAGGATCTTGGAAGCGGAGCCTCCGGCGTTTTCAATGATGGCCTTCACGATGTCGGGATGGCGGTCGCCGCCGCCCTGGATGACAAGCGTGCCCTGCCCGTCGATATCCTCGGGCATGTAGGCGAAACTGTTCGTGCAGCCGGAGATCAGGAGTCCGAGTGCAAAGATGAAAAAGAGATTCAGCGCTTTCATTGTTTTTCGGTTAGTAGGTAATAAGCAATGTCGGAGGCCTTCTGGAGGTCTTCGTACAATATGAATTCATCGTTCCCGTGGGGGTTCTGGGCACCAACGCCCAGGTTGATGGCCTTGAGCCCCGTGTGGTTGTAGGTGTTTGCGTCGCTACCGCCCATGGTGGGCTGGGGGACTGCCTCCAGCCCGCAGGCGGCAGCCGCCCTGGCGAAACGCTTGTAAGGGATGTCGTCTTCCCGGATCTCGTAGGGACGGAAGTCCCATTCCCATTCCACGTCGAGGGAACCGCCGTACTTGCTGCAGGTCCGGCGGAAGTGTTCGACGATCCCCTGGAGGCAGGCTTCTCCCTCTTCACGGGAGGCGCTGCGGATCTCGCCTTTGAGGAATACGTCGTCGCAGACCACGTTGGTTCCGGTCCCGCCGCGGATCACCCCGATATTGGCGTTGGCCATCCGGCCGCGCCAGCCGAAGGGGAATCCGGTGATGGCTTCCGCCGCGATCCGGATGGCGTTGACCCCGTTTTCAGGCGCGATGCCGGCGTGGGCGCTCTTGCCTTTGACGTGGAAAACGAACTGGATCATCCCGCAGGTAGCCTGGACGAAGTTTCCCGGACGCATGAAGGAATCGAACACGAAACCGTACTTGATCCCGGGTGCCGGTTTGTAGGAGAGAGACCCGGCCATCGTGGTTTCCTCGCATACGGAGAAGAGCAGCGTGGCGGGCTGGAGGGTGCCGGCTTTGGCAGCTCTTTCGACAGCGTAGAGGATTTCGGCAACGCCGCCCCGGTCGTCCACGCCCAGCGGGGTGGTGCCGTCGGAGCTGATGCGGTCGGCGTGGAAACAATGCTTCAGGCCGGCCGTGGAGCGCGGCGTGTCCATGTGGGCGGCCAGGAAGAAATCCCCGCCGCCCAGGATGGGCACGATGACATTGCCGGCATTGCCGCCCGAAAGCTTGGCTGCATCATCCATGCTGGCTTCCAGTCCCAGCTTCCCGACGAAGTCCATGATGTACTCCGCCACGGGAAGTTCCTGCGATGAAACCGCATCGATGCGCGTCAGCTCGAGGAACAGCTGCGTGAGGCGTTCGTCGGGTTTACATGCCATACACGATCAGATTATAGAGCCAGAGGAACTTCTGGTCGGTGCAGTTTCCGTGGACGATGCCCAGATAGACATCCTTTCCGGCATAGGCCGACAGGTCGATCTGCTCGGTGACACCGTCGTAGTAAGAACTGTCGAGGACCTTCCAGTCCTGGACGATGGTGGCGTCACGGCAGTTGTCCAGCGTGATGGGCGATTCCGAAATGATGACGCGGTACGCTTCTTCGGAATAGCTCTTCGAACCGGTTTCGAGGGTGAATTCGAGCATTACCTGCGCCCGTTTCCCGATGGAGAACTTGGGCGAGATGAGGTAGTTTTCCGGACTCAGGGCACCGGGCGAACTTAGGTAGGAATCGGAGCAGGCGCCGCGCTTATAGAATTCCCAGCAGTAGCCGTCGCCGTCCTTGTCGAGGATCTGCCAGGATGACGGGATGCTCTGGAGGAAGCTCTCTTCAAAGTAGAAGACCTTGTCGGGTGCCAGCGTATAGCGGAGGATGGAGGTAGGCCTGTTGGCCCGGCAGTCCGGGGAATCTTCGAGGACCATGTAGAAGGAGGCGCCCGCCTTGACCTTCATGCTGAGGTTGATGCGTCCGAAATATTCGCCGGCCGGGATGAGGAGCGAACCCCGCATCGAAGTCTTGTCAAAGCCACTCGAGAGGATTTCGTATTGCTCTCCGTAAATGGCTTCGGTCCGGAGGGTGTCCACGTCTGCGGGATTCATTCCGCCCGGGACTTCGGCTACGTAGGTGCTTTGGTTTCTGAGATAGTAGATCTCATCCGCGATGCGGTAGTTGACGGTGACGGGGGCGTCGGAATGTGCGATCAGCTGCACGCAGATGGCATCGTCGCCCACGACGGCGTTCTCTTTCGAGAACAGGCCGCCGCTGAAGCTCTGCCCGTTTTCGTAGGGGCTGTATTCGAAGAACTGCTCTCCCTGGTAAGTCCAGTCCTGCTCCTGGCAGGCTGCAAGAACGGCCAGCGAGGCAGCCAGTAGTATGAGGATTCTGTTTTTCATGATGCTTGTCTGTTAATAGCCGGGGTTGTTCACGAGAAGTTTGTTTACATCCAGTTCGGAAGTTCCGATGCAGGCTACCACGCGGTAGTCGTCATAGGGGATGACGGGCATGCCGGCAGGGCGGGCAATGTCCATACCGAGACGTTTCAGGTCGAAGAAGCGGTGTCCTTCGAAGGCGAGTTCGATCCTGCGTTGCAGGAGCACTTCTTCGAGGAGTCCCGAGTCGGGGACGTCGGTGCTGCCGATGCCCCGTTTCTGGCGCAGCAGATCGACATCGGCGCGGGCCTTGGCGGCATTGTTCAGATGAGCATAGGCTTCCGCCCGGTTGAGGTAGATCTCGGCGATCCGGATGATCGGAATGTCATCGAGGCCGAACTGGCCGCCCCAGCTGTTGAATTTGGTGGACCACCACAGGTTCTGCCCGTTGAAGTGCACTTTGCGCAGGGCGCCCGCCCGGCTGTCGTTCTCCATGTCGATCAATGCAATGAAATCGGGGGTGACGGAAAGCTGCGCGTCGCCGGCTCCCTTGCCGTCGCCGTAGCCTTCCGCATCGCGGTTGCCGTTGTCAACCGTTCCGTACATCGAGTGCAGCGAAGAGGAGGCGAGGCTCTCGGTTTCGGTGAAATGCAACTGCCAGATGGATTCCCGGCCCTTTGAGAAGATATCGGTATAGGTTCCGCCGTAGAGTTCGATTCCGGCGTTGTTGATGACATAGTCGGCCGCACTGACCGCCTCCTGCCACTGGCCCTTATACAGATAGACCCGCGATTGGAAGGCCTTTACCGTGATGGCGGAGACCCGATAGACAGAACCGGTCGGCTTTGCCTTCGAAAGGCACTCGTAGGCTGCGTCCAAATCGTCGGAGATGGCTTTCCATACACTTTCGACAGGATCCCTGGCCACCAGCGTGCTTTCAGCGATGTTGTCCGAGTTGTTGAAGAAAGGCGCCTTGATCAGCGGAACGCAGAGATTGAAGCCGCCCACTTCGTGCCCGGGCATCCGGCCGTAAACCGAAGCGAGATAGAAGTAGTTGTAGGCCCGCAGGAAAAGGGCTTCCCCCTTGAGGGCTTTGGCGTTGTCGGTTTCCGGGAGCGTGGTGAGGATCTCCAGGGCCTCGTTGAGCGATTCGATCTGCTCATAGGCTGCATCCCAGATGTCCATGTGGTAGCGTGGAATGAAATTGTACTGCCGGTTGTACCGGCTGGCGCCGGGCGTCGGCTGCAGGTTGTCACCCATGACATCGGGCAGGCAGGTGAGGTCCCTTGCCGTATAGAGCGGGCTCTGCATGAGGTCATAGACCCCTACGATCAGGCCTTCGCAACCTTCTTCCGTCCGGATCCTGCTCTCGTCCAATGCGTGCTTGGTGCTGATATCGAGCAGGCTGTCGCACGAGGCGGCCAGAAGTGCCACCGCCAGGCATGCTGCAATGAATCTGATATTTTTCATGGTCTGTGTTCTTTAGAAATTAAGCTTGATACCGCCGCTGATGCTCTTGGACTGCGGATAGAGACCGCGGTCGTTGCCGATGGACTCGGGATCGTAACCGCCGTAAGGCGTCAGGGTGAAGATGTTGTAGGCATCCACGAAAAGCTGCAGGCTGTTGAGGCGGAGCTTCTTGGTGACAGAGGCGGGAAGGTCGTAGCTGAAGGTGACGTTCTTGAGTTTCAGGAAGTCGGTGGACTCGTAGATGAGGCTCATGGCCGGATCGGAATTGTTGTCGTAGTTCATCGGGCTGCCCGGATAGGTGCCGGAATAGAACGGCTTGGGAACCCAGGTGACATCGCCCGGCGCTTTCCAGCTGTCATAATAGAGGGCGGCGAGCAAGTTGTTGTCGGCCGCCTGGCCGATGAGCACGGTCTTGTCGCTCCAGTACTTCTGGGCACCGGCCTGGAACTGGAAGAATACAGACAGGGTAAAACCTTTCCAGCTGAGGGTGTTCATGATACCGCCGTAGAACCTGGGGTCGCGGCCCTTGTTCCAGAAGCGGTCTTCCAGGGTCGGATTGTAGGTGATGTAGCCGTCCTTGTCATAGTACATGGGATAACCGTTGGAAGCATTGACACCCGCCCATTTGTAGATGCGCTCTGCGGTGATGGGCTGGCCCACTTTGTAGCTGCCGATCTCGTCGAGACCGTCCTGCAGCTCGGTGATGTAGTTCTTGGTGAACGAGAAGTTGAAAGCCGTCTCCCAGCGGAAGTTGGCCGTATCGAAATTCACCGTGTTGATCTGCAGGTCCACACCTTCGTTGCGGACGCCGCCCATGTTGGAGGGGATGCTGGAGAAACCGGTCGTCGAGGGGATGGTGCGGTAATAGAGCAGATCCTTGGTATCATCGCGGTAGAGGTCGAGGTCGATGCCGATCCGGTCGCCGAAGAAACCTGCCGTGATGCCGACGTTCTTGGAATGCCGTTTTTCCCAGGAGAGCTTCGGGTTGCCGATCGAACTGGCCATGATGCCCGCTTCGCCGTTGTAGGCGTAACCGCCGGAGTAGAGCCGGTTGGAGACATAGTTGCCGATGCTGGCATTGCCCGTAACACCGTAGCTGGCCCTGAGCTTGAGGTCGCTCAGCCAGTTGACATCCTTCAGGAACGGTTCCTGTTTCAAGCGCCAGGCTGCGGAAACGGAGGGGAACAGACCCCATTTGTTGTTTTCTCCGAAGCGGGAGGAGCCGTCATAGCGCACGGTGCCCGAGAAGATGTACTTGTTGTTGATGGTATAGCCGACACGGGCGAAGAAACCGGCCATCTTCCACTGGACGAAAGATTCGCTGGTGGTCTGCGGCGTGGAGGCGCTGCTCAGGAGCTTGAGGTCGGGATTCGAGACGCCCTGTGCGCTTGCCCCGATGTTGTGCCGCTGGTAGTCGTTGTAGGAGAAACCTGCGACCGCATTGAGCACGTCGCGGCCGAATTCCTTATTATAGGTGAGGACCTGTTCTGTCTGGAAATTATAGGTGTCGTAGGCATAGGCCGTCACCACGCCGCCGTAGCGGTAGCCCTGCCGCGTCCGCGGGTCGCTGTACTGGTGCTCGTTGGTGAACGAGAACTGGAAGTTGTAGCTGCTCTTGAATTCAAGACCGGGCAGGATCTTGAAAGTAAGGTCGTTGGACGACAGGAGCGTGGTGATCTTTCCGGTGTATTCGTTCAGCATGAGCTGCTGCGGGACGTTGTACTGATAGTAGCCGTAGGGGAGGTCCATCAGGTAGTTGCCGTCCTTGTCACGGGGGGATACGCCCGGGAGCAGGAACATGGCCGTACGGGACGGGTTGGCCGCCGCCGTGGTGCTGGCCTGGTCGTATTTGTTCTGGCTGAAGTTGTTGTTGGAATTGAGCGTCAGCCAGGAAGTGATGTCGTGCGACAGGTTGATCCTGGCGCCGGCCCGCCGGGCGCCGGTATACTTGATGATACCGTCCGTATCGGAATAGTTGGCCGAGACGTAGAAGCGGGTCTTCGAAGTACCGCCCGAGAGGTCGAGTTCGTAGTTCTGGACGACAGCCCGGCGGAAGATCTCGTCATACCAGTCGGTATTGGGCGCGTCGAGCCCGTCCTCGCCCCAGCCGAAGCTGGCGAAGAGCTTGCGGTATTCCTGCTCGTAGGTGGTGCCGTACACGGCGTCGTAGTTCTTGTATTCGTCCAGCACGAAGGAGGCCCACTGCCGGGCGTTCATGACATCCACCCGGCGGGCGAGCTGCTGGACGCCGGCCCGGGCTTTGAAGGAAACGCGGGTCCGTCCGTCCTGGCCGCGCTTGGTGGTGATGATTACCACGCCATTGGCCGCTTGGGCGCCGTAGATGGAGGCCGATGCACCGTCCTTGAGCACGGTCACCGACTCGATGTCGTCGGGATTGAGGCCGCCCATGGCGTTGGCGCTCGTCAGTACGCCGGTCGCCCTGGATCCGTTGACCATCTGTACGCCGTCAATGATGTACAGCGGCTCCGTATCTGCACTGATGGAACCGCGGCCGCGCACCAGGATCGAGAACGAACTGCCCGGGATGCCCGACGAGGAGGTGATCTGTACGCCGGAGATGCGTCCCTGGATCGCGCGTTCGAAGTCGGGCGTGTTGACTTTCTGGAGTTCAGAAGAGGTGATGTTCTGGATCGATCCGGCGATGTCTTTTTTCTTGACGGCGCCGTAACCGATGATGACGCTCTGGTCGAGCTGCGTGTAGTCTTCGGTGAGCGTCACGTCGAGGCGGCTTCTGCCGGCGATGGCTTCCTGGACCGTACGCATTCCCAGGAAGGAGAATTCGAGTATGGCATCTGCGCTGCGTACGACGATGGCGTAGTTGCCGTCTGCATCGGACATGACTCCGTTGTAGGAGTCTCCCTTCACGGTGACATAGACGCCGGGAAGGGGCTCTCCGTTTCTGTCGGAGATCTTTCCCCTGACGGTGTTGCCTTGCTGTGCGGCGCTTTGCGCCGTGGCGGGCGCAGCCGCCGCCAGCAGAGCGAGGATTGTCAGGAGGAAAAGTTTTTTCAGGCTGTGTGACATAAATCTTTCATTGATGAAGTGAATAAAACGGGTAAAAGGTGGACGGGAGTCCGTGGACTCTCAAGCGGCAGTACTTTTGATAGTTAAGTCTGGATGATTAGGATAAATTATGCAAAAAGTATAGGAATCAGGGCTTAAAAGTGCATAAATAGTGGCGTAATCCGAAACCTATTGTGTTCTAATTATGAAGATTTTAGGCAAAATTAACAAATGAATCGGATATTTCAATCTTTATTTGGTGGATAATTGTGATTATTTAGCAAATGGCGTAAAAAGTCCCAATTTTTATGCATTAATCCTAAGATTTTCAATCTTCGGCGGAGACGGGCTGCATTCTCTAGTTTTTTCGTATCTTTGCGCAACAATCAGCGGGTGTGTTGTAATTGGTAGCCAAGCCAGACTTAGGATCTGGTGCCGAAAGGCGTAAGGGTTCGAGTCCCTTCACCCGTACGAATTCCCGCAACCCGAAATTCACGGAGCGCGAGAAAATGGTTTCGAATGCCCTGCTTGGCGTTTTCCCGCGCGCTGCGAGGCAAAATTGCCTCACGGAGCGCGGCGATCAGCGCCCCAAGCGTCTGTTTCGCGCCCAGCCACGCTCCGCGAAATTCGGAATAACCCAGAATGATGCGGCCACTGAGTGGGGAACCGGCGTAGCGATAAGGGAGCACTGTCTTGCCGCAACTGGGGCACTGGTACTGGAAGAGGTCGGGATGTTCCAGGGTGCAGCGCACGAAGGAGCCAAGCCACACGGGATCCGGAGCCACCTCAGCCACCCACCCGCAGCTGTAGGTCATCTGGAGATAGAGGGGAATGAAATAGAACCGGTCATTGTCTTTCCACTCATCGAAGTGGGCATAGATTTCCGGGGCGTTCCGGTAGAACAGTTGGGTGTAGAGCAGTTGCTCCTGAGACGGCATTTTGCCGTCTGTCTTGAAGAAATTGTACTTTTTCATGGTACAGACTTTTTTTGATGTTGAACAATCCGCATCGCTTTACCACCGTGGCTTCTGGTTGCTCGGTTGGTGGCCCTCAAGGGGCGCTCTTGATGCACGTGCAAAGGTATGTATAATTATCGGGATATCAAAGCTGGGCGAGTGCTTTCATCTATCTCTTGAGAAAACGGTCGTATTTCTTAAATTGTTCATCCAGAGCGTCTTGGTTGATTCTTGCTTCCGGATGAAAGATCTCGGTCTGGACTTTGCCGCCAGGCATGGACCAATTGCCGACTACCTCTCCGTCCAGGAGGATGACGGGCCAGAAGATGCCGGTGCTGTTGTGGGCGCGGTGGGTGTGATCGGGGTGGAGGGCGACGTGGCGGCTTTTGTATCCGATGAGGTATTCGTCGTAGGAGGGCAGCAGGGTGACTGTGCCGCTGCGGAAGCCGCGGGTGCGACTGTCTTGATGGCGGAAGAAGCGGAGGCCTTTCCAGCGCTCTTCGATGAGTTCGCTTTGGATGTCGTCCATTCCGGATTTGCAGTCGCTGATGTTCAGTCCGGTCCACCACACGAAGTCCTCCAGGGTGGCGGGGCCGTGGCTGCGGAAGTATTTTCGCGCCAGCAGGGCCAGGGCTTCGTCCTTCGGCATGGGATTCTGCTGCGGCAGTTTCATATCGACCAGGGCGTAGCTGTGTTTCATCGGGAAGAGGTCCCCGCTGCACAGCAGGCCGGAATACTCGGCCAGACGGATGTGGTAGGAGAGCCGATGCTCGTCCATGGTGATGCCTTTGTCTTTGACGGCCTCGGCAAAATCGGCCTTCTGGGCGATGCGGTTCCTTCTGAGGTAGTCGCTGAAGATCTGCTGGATAATCTCTTGCTCCGCCTCGGGGATGCTTATGCCGTTGGATTTCATCCATCCGGCCATGCCGCGAAGGGCGTTGGTGCGGCAAAACTCCAGCATCCAGCGCCAGTCCTCTCCGGAGACCAGC
>OCTW011535608.1_pt1 | contig 11096 bp, 7 predicted proteins | sample 1539671 | NCBI WGS metagenome assembly OCTW01 (sample SAMN02144230, study PRJEB22623) | gut metagenome | biome: sheep rumen | host: Ovis aries | place: New Zealand | reverse complement strand
TTTTCCAACTCCAGGTTCACCTATTAAACATGGATTATTTTTAGTTTTTCTAGATAATATTCTTATTACATTTCTAATTTCTGAATCTCTTCCTATTACTGGGTCTAGTTTTTGAGCTTTCGCTAAAGCTACTAAATCTTGTCCATATTTTTTTAATGCATCATATGTAGATTCAGGATTATCTGTTGTAACTCTAGTATTTCCTCTTACTTTAAGTAATGCTTTTAAGAAATCATTTTTCTTTATATCATATTTCTTTAATAATTCTTGAACTTCCCTATTTCCGTTATCAAATATAGAAAGCATTATATGTTCGACAGAAACATATTCATCTTTCATATCTTTTGCAATTTTTTCTGATGCTGTTAATACTTTATCAACATCTTGTGCAACATATATACTGTTTGCCTGCCTTGCTCCTCCTGTCATTTTTGGTTTTTCTAAAACCTTCTTTTTTACTTCTTCTTCAAATTTTTTCTCATCTGTAATTTTCTTTAGAAGTTCTTTAATTAAACTTTCATCTTCTTCTAATAATGCTAATAAAATATGCTCTTGTTCAACTTGAGAATTAGAATTTTCAATTGCTAAGTTTTGTGCATGTTCTATTGCTTCTAAAGATTTTTGTGTAAATTTTTTTAAATTCATATGTTTCCCTCCTTTTTTAACTATATTTTTAAATAATTATAGTATGTTTTTCTTATATCAAATAATATTATATCATATTTTTTAGCAAAGTCAATACAAGAGTGCTAATTTTTAAAAAATACATTTATTTCTCTTTTATAAAACAAAAAAAGATAGCTTTTTAGCTATCTTTTTTACAATAAATAAAACTATCTTAATTCATAATCTACATATTCATATGTAAAATCATTTTCATCATCTTTTGGTCCTTCTTCTTTTTTTACTATTTTCCATTTATTCATATCTATTTCTGGAAAAGATACATCACCGTCAAAATCTTTATCTATTTCTGTAATATACATTTTTTTAGAGTATGGCATTAAAAGCTTATACATCGTTGCTCCACCTATTACAAAGTTTTCTTCTTCACTATTTATATATTTATCAAGTTTTGAAATATCATCTAATACTTCTACATTTTCATCATCAATATTTAATTCCATATCATTACATAGAATTACATGATGTCTATTAGGAAGTATTCTTCCAAGTGACTCAAATGTTTTTCTTCCCATAATAATTGTATGACCTGTTGTTAATTTCTTAAATCTTTTTAAGTCTTCTGGTAAATGCCAGATTAAATTATTATCTTTACCAATAATATTATTTCTTGCTTTTGCAACTATTATACTTAACATCTTTATTCCTCCTTTAAAAAGATTATTTAATTGGCTACAGGTATTTTTCCAAGATTTATTTCTTTGTTATAATCATACCCCTGAATTTCAAAGTCTTCAACTTTAAAATCATAAAAATTAGTTGAAGGATTATTAATTACAAGCTTTGGACAAACATCCATAGGTTCTGCTTCAATTAATTTTTTAATTAGAGGCACATGTCTATCATATATATGACAATCTCCAATATTATGAGTAAGTGTTCCAACTTCTAGTCCTGCACACTTAGCAAACATACATAAAAGAGCTGCATATTGCATTGTATTCCATCCATTTGCAGCTAGCATATCTTGTGAACGTTGATTTAAAATTAAATGTAGTTTATTTCCTTTAACTAGCCACTGTGTACCATATGCACATGGTTCTAAATTCATATCTTTTAAATCCTCAAAATTAAATATATTTGTCATTATTCTTCTACTTGCTTTGTCATTTTTAAGTAAATTTAAAACATAATCTACTTGATCTAAATTTTGTATTCCCTGTTTTGTCTTAAAATCATATTTTTTTGCAAGTTGATATCCATAAGCTTTTCCAATTGATCCATCTTCATCTGCCCATTGGTCCCAAATATGTGAATTTAAATCATTTACATTATTTGATTTTTTTTGCCATATCCAAAGTATTTCATCTATTGCTCTAATTACTGTTTTAGAATTGTTTCTTAAAGTTATCATAGGAAATTCTTTTCCTACATCATATTTATTAGTTACTCCAACTATTGAAATGTAGTTTGCTTCCTCTCCATCATCCCATCTTGTTCTAACACCTGTTCCTTCTGATGAATATCCATTTTTTAATATCTCTTTACATGTTTCTATAAAATTTTTATCTGCTTCTGTCATTCTAATCCATCTCCTTTCACATTTCTTATTAAAACTTTTTTTATTTTTCCCTTTAAATCTTCATCAGATTTAAAATTAACAACTATATAATTATCAGTATGTCCTATCCAATACTCTCCTTGTTTTTCTTCAAATAACACTTCTACTTCTTTTCCTATGTATTTTTGATTATATTTTCTTTGATTTTCATCAGAAAGTTCTATTAGTTTTCTACTTCTTTCTTCTTGAATACTGCCATCTATTTGATTTGGCATTGTTGATGCAATAGTTCCATCTCTTTTTGAATATTTAAATATATGCATTTTATAAAAACATATTTCTTTTAAAAAGTCATATGTCTTATTAAACTCCTCTTCTGTTTCTCCGGGAAATCCCACTATTATATCTGTAGTTATGTTGACATCTTCAAAATTATCACGAATTAATTTACATACTTTTCTAAATATATCTGTAGTATATTTTCTATTCATTCTTTTTAAAGTTTCATCACATCCACTTTGAAGTGATAGATGAAAATGTCTACATACTTTATCTAATTTTTTAAGTCTAGTTACAAATTCTTTATCTATAATTGTTGGTTCTAATGAACCTAATCTAATTCTTTCAATTCCTTCTATTTTATTTAAATCTTCAAGTAAATCAATTAATTTATATTCTTCTACGAAATCTTTTCCATATGATGCTATATGAATTCCTGTAAGTACAATTTCTTTAATTCCTTTTCTTGATAGTGCATTTGCTTCTTCTAAAATATTTTCTTTAAACCTACTTCTTATTCTTCCTCTAGCATACGGTATTAAACAATATGTACAAAAATTATTGCATCCATCTTGTATCTTTATTTCAGTTCTATCTTTATCAGTATATGTTATACATCCGTATTCATCAAACTCTTTTTGCTTTGATATATCTGCTACATCAATTATTTTATTTTTTTTAGCTAAATATCCTTCTACATATTTTACAATATCTTTTTTCTCTTTATTTCCTAAAACAATATCTATTTCTTCCATTTCTTCTAGTTTTTCTTTTGCAACTTGTGCATAACAACCGTACTGCAACCACAATCATATCTTTATTATTATCTTTTATTTTTCTTAAATGTTGTCTAGACTTTCTATCTGCAATATTTGTTACTGTACAAGTATTTACAACATATATATCAGGATTTTCTTTTATATCACATATCTTATATCCAGATTCTATGAATTTTTGAGTCATTGCATTTGTCTCATATTGATTTGTTTTACATCCTAAAGTTACGAAAGACACTTTTTTATTTTCTTTCATATTCACATTTCAACCTACTTTCAGTGATTATTACTTCTATACTTTTTTCCATATTTTTTCACAATTTTTTTATTTTAGTTGAGCATATTATATCAAAATTTTTTTCTTTTGTCATTAAATATTATAAATTAAATAGAACATTATTTTTATAATATTTAGAAAATCTTTGACCTTGCCAATTTTTTCACAAAACTATTGAAAAAAACATAATATAAGTATATAATAAAGCCGAAAAGCAAATTTTAAAATTTGCTTATTTCATTATGGGGGTTGATTTTATGCCAAATATAGATAGATTGAAAAAATATAAAAAAATACATATGATAGGAATTGGTGGAGTAAGTATGAGTGGTATTGCTGAAATACTTGCCAATTGGGGATTTGAAGTTACAGGAAGCAATAATGTTGAATCAGATACAACAAAAAAATTAGAACAAAATGGAATTAAAGTAATAATTGGACATAACCAAGACAATATAACCAATCCTGATTGTGTTGTATATACTGCTGCTATAAAACAAGATAACGTAGAATTAGTTCGTGCAAAAGAACTTGGAATTCCTACAATTGAAAGATCTGATTTTTTAGGTGAAATTACAAGATGTTATCAAGATACAATTTCAATATCAGGAACTCATGGAAAAAGTACAACTACTTCTATGATATCATTATGCTTTTTAGATGCATTAAAAGATCCAAGTATTCAAGTTGGTGCTGATTTAAGACAAATTAATGGAAATTATAAAGTTGGTAATAGCGAATACTTTATATTAGAATCTTGTGAATATGTAGAAAGCTTTTTAAAATTTAGTCCAAAATCAGAAATAATATTAAATATTGATAATGATCATTTAGACTATTTTAAAAACATTGAAAACATTAAAAATGCTTTTATTAAATTTGTAGAACTTTTACCTGAAGATGGATTACTTGTAGTAAATGGAGATGACAAAAATTGTTTAGATTTACAAAAATATACTAAAGCAAAATCTTTAAGTTATGGTATTACCAATAAAAATGTTGACTTCTTTGCTGTAAATATAGTATTTGACAATAATGGTTTTCCTGAATTTGATGTTTATTCTCATGATAAATTTTATGATAGAATTAAACTTCATGTACCAGGTATGCATAATGTCTTAAATGCTTTAAGTTGTATAGCACTATGTAATGAATATGGTATAGATAAAGAAAATATTAAAAATGGATTATCTGTATATACTGGTGTTGGACGTAGATTTGAATACAAAGGAACTGTAAATAGTGCACCTATTTATGATGATTATGGACATCATCCTACAGAAATAATTGCAACTGCCAAAGCTCTAATGAACAAAAAATATAACAAATCTTGGATTGTATTTCAACCTCATACATATAGTAGAACAAAACTTTTAATGGATGATTTTGCAAAAGCTTTACTTAATTTTGATAATATAATAGTTCTAGATGTTTACGCTGCAAGAGAATCAAACACTTATGGAATAACTTCAAAAGATTTAGTAAATAGAATTAAAGATTTAGGAAAAGATGCAAAATATATTCCAGATTTTAAAGAATGTGTAGATTATTTAAAACAAAATGTACAAGAAGAAGACATTGTTCTTACACAAGGAGCAGGAACAGTTACAGAGATTGGAAATATGCTAATTCACTAATTTTATAATATAAATATATAAAAAAACTTAAAAAGAGATGTAAACTTTAAATTACATCTCCTTTTATTTATATTATTATCTTTTTTTATTTATAATTATAATTATCATAAGCAATCCTATTACAAAAAACACTAAAGCAATTATAATTAATAATTGTATAGCTATACCAATGTAATAGTTTTCTGAAGTTTGTAGATCTTTTTGTGAAATTCTTCCTTCATATAAATTTTTATTTATACTATTGATTGGTATAATTTTTTTATTTTCTATTTTTCCTATAATAGTATATTCCTTATTTTCCTCTACTTCTCCATAGTAATACTTTAATCTCCAATTTCCCATTTCTTCCATTGTAGACAAAAATCTTTTTTCAGGAATATTACTATATTTTATAGGAACTAATTTAGTACTTGAAAAACTAACATTTGTATAATCATATATTGGTTCATTATTAATTAAACTTTTAAGAAATTCTTCAGAAATATCTATATTGGCTATTTTAGCTTTATTTATCATAAAGACTGGTTCTTCATCTACCCATTGTAACTCACTATTTAATGCATTTTTAACTCTTTTCATAATAGTATATGGAAATGATATATTATATTCTTCATCTTTTATTTTGTTTTCTGAAAAAACTATTTTCCCTGTAACCAAAACATTATCTCCATTTTCAGGAATTTGTCCATCTTTTATATTTTTTAAATGTAAATTAAATATAGTTTTATCATACTTTATATATAAAATCCCTGAAATTATTATTAATATAATAGAAAATATTAAAATAATCTTTGAAAACGTTTTCACTTTTTTTCCTCCTAATTGAAATCAACTTCAATATTGTCACTCGAGGCTGCATAATATGCTCCTGGAGTAAGACTAATTATAAGTTTTTTATTACTTGGAACTGTAACTCCACTAAATGATGTAAGAGTAGTCAAATGTGTTGAATCTTTTGTATATGTATCAATATCAGTTCTATCTGTCTCATTATATGCATAAATTGTATATACAGTAGTTCCTGCCATTTTTACATATGATGTGGACTCTGGAGCTCCATACATTTGACTATATTCATGTCTTACAGCATCTATGCTTGCACTTCCTGAAAGAGAACCACTTCCATATGTTAATTCATATGTTACTTTAATATCTGCATATCGTATAGCTCCACCATCCTCTTTAAGTCCTACATATCCAATTACTCCATTCCCAGATCTAGTAACAGCTGCAACTTCTATTGTAAAATTAACACTTTTTGTTCCAGTAAAATTACCTTTACCTGTAACAGTTACTGTTGCTGTCCCTGCAGCAGTATTGTTACTATAACTTACTGTATAATCTGTATCTTTAACTAATGTATGATTTCCATCTTTAACTGTAGGTGTGGGTGTTTTTGCATTTCCATCATAAGTATATGTTGATTGATTTAAAGTTATTGTTGTTGAACTTATATTCTTTGCACCTATTATAATATTTCTTTCTATTTTTCCAGTATAATTACCTCTTCCTTCTATTGTTAAATTTCCTGTTCCAACATTTCTGTTATTTGAATATGTTAACGTATAATCAGTATTGTTTTGTAAATTAACTTCTATATCTTTTATTACTTCTCTACCTATTACTTCTCCTGTAGGCACAGTATTTAAGTCACCTGGAACTGATGGTAAATTTTCATCTGATGTATAAGTATAAATATGAAACTTAGCTTTTATACCTACTGTTGGTATTTTGTCATCCCAATTGAACGTATAAGTCAAATTAGATGGATTTAAAGATATTGTAACATCACTATCTGTAATATTTTTAGGTTTGATTTTAAATGTATCTGAAAGTGTTCCAGTGCAATTTCCTTTTCCTGTTATTGAAATAGTTTTAGTTCCTACATTTATTAAATCATTCGTAATATTTACTGTATAATCAACATCTTGTCTTAAGACATTACCATTTAGTTTTACCACATATTCAGGCATTTTTCTTGTTGTATCATAAGTAAACTCTCTTGGTGTTATTTCAAGAACTGCATTAGCAAGTGTTGTATTACTAATAGTAAATGTTTTATTTATCGTTCCTGTATAGTTTCCTTTTCCTTTAACTATAACTTTTGCTGTTCCAATGTTTATGTTATCATTATAGTCAACTGTATAATCTTCATCTAACGTTAATACTACATTTCTATCTGAGTCTCTTACTCTAACCTCTGGTCTTACTTCAGCACCTTGATAAGCATAGGTTGTCTTACTTAATGTAACCCATGATCCTTGTATTGGTTTAGGAGTTATAGTAAATGTTTTTTCTACTCTTCCAGAATAGTTTCCTATTCCTCTTACTATTACTGTTCCCTTATCAACATTTATGTTATCTCCTTCTTCACCATATGATACTGTGTAATCAGTACCTCTTACTAATGTTTTATTTCCGTCTTTTACTATTACTCCAGGATTTAGTTTACTTCCTGTATATTGCATTGAATTAGGATTTAGTGTAACTCCTGATTCTTGAATTGGCTTAGAATATATCGAGAAAATTGCTATAACATTTTTATTATTATATAATCCTTTTCCTGTAACAATTACCTTACCTTGTCCAACATTTGTATTCTCAACATATGCTACATCATAGTAGTCTGGAGAAACTATATTTCCTTCATCTCTAACTTCAACTGAAGGTGTCTTTGGCGTTCCATCATAGATAAATGTATCTGGCGTTAACTTGACATCAAGTCCTTGTGCATCTTTTGATGTTATTACGAAATTCTCAGATTTAGTTGTTCCCGCATAGTTTCCTCTTCCTGTTACAGTAACAGTTGCAATGCCTGGATTGATATTGTTTTCATAAGTTACTGTATAATCAGTTCCTTCTACTAAGCGAGTTCCTTTATATACTACTGCAACTCCAGGTTTTTTTGGAGTTCCATCATAAATAAATGTTGTTTGACTTAATATTACAGTTAATTCTCCTGAAGCATCTAATCCTTCAATTGAGAAGGTTATTTCTTTAATATCTTTATAATTTCCTCCGTCTTTTCCTATTATTCTTACTACTCCAATCCCAGCATTTGAATTAACATTATATTCTAGAGTATAATCAACATCTTCAACAAGTATTCTGTTGTTTATAGGTGTGTCTGGCTTTCCTAAATCAGTGACTGTAGGTATTGGTCTTTTGCTTGATCCATCAAATACATAATTGTCATTATCTAAAACTACAGAAATATCTGCTGAATTAAGACTCTTTGGTTCTATTCTAAAATCTTTTGTTCCTATATATGAATAATTTCCTTTTCCCATTACTTGAGCTACAGCTTTTCCTGCGTTGATATTCTCACTATATAATACATCATAATTTGAATCATCCAAAGTTTCGCCTTTGAATTTCAAAGTAACTTTTGGTTTATGTGCACTTCCTGTATATACATATGTATCTTGTGAAAGTATAATTTCATAATCACTTTCTACGTCTGAAGCATTGATATCAAATGTTACAACTTTTTGTCCAGTATACATTCCTTTTCCTGTAATTATAACTTTACCTTTTCCAACTTTATCATTATCTTTATATTCATATGTATAATCTTTTCCAGATGTTAATAAAATTCCTTTATCTTTAACTTTAACATCCGGTCTATATTTCTTAGTAGGATTTTCATAGTCAAAATCATATTTAGTTGGATTTAGTTCAACATCTGCTAAAGATATATCACTTGAAAAATACCAACCATTTTCTAAATTAACTAAATATTCTAATCCTGGAACTGCAATTTTTACATTTTCAATATCTGACATTCCATTATTAACATTATATGCACTTTCTCTTTCTCTACCTAAAGCAATATAATATGCTTTTTTAAGCTCAGCATTTGTAGGATCCTTTTCAAGATTTTTCATATATTTATACATATCAATATATTCCACACTATTAAGTGACGAACTACCTACAATACTTTTATAGCTACCATAATATGGTGTTGTTGAATTTAGTCCAACAGGATAATAGTATCCTGATGATGACGCACCTGTTATATCTCTCTTTTTTTCAAAATTTATTTTTAAAATTCCAGGATAATAACCAAGAGTTCCTTTATCTTTTACCCTAATTCCATATCTTTCTTTATTAAGAGTTAACCCCTCTCTTGTTTCATTTGCTTTTGCATATGTATCATCATATTTTAATACATAAATATCATCTTCATCTACATATTCTTTATTTAAATTATTTGGAACTACTGAATAGCTATTATATATTTTTCCACCTATTGGCATTCCTTGTAAAAATGTAGCAATACAAACATTATTAGTTATCAAATTCCAATCAGTATCTGAAATCTTAGGCATTATAAAATCTACATTTGTATCTAAGTTTGAATATCTACTATATCCAGAAATTGCTGTAGAAAGATTTGTTTTTATTGATCTTTTTATAACATCTGCTCTATGTCTGTTAAAATTCGAATCTGATTCTTCTATTGTTCCTTCAAATATTTTTAAATTAAGATCACTGTCAAATTCATCACTTCCTATTTTATTTCCATCTTGATCTACTGCATCACCAACTGTTAAATTTTTAAGGTTTAAATCATCTAAAACAAATTTTGTAAAGCTATATGATTTATAATAGTATGTCATTCCTTTTTTGTTTTTAAATATATTATTATAATATATTTCAAACTTAGCCTTACTTTCTAAATTTTTAGAACTATTTATATACTGTTTTGAGATTCCCCCATTATTATTTATAGAAAAGATAAATTCTCCTTCTTTAGGCTCTCCGTCACATTCTCCTCCCTCATAATATGTTTTTCCATCTTTTTCCTTTATAGGTCCACTATAGTAGAATTTATCTCCATCAATTCTCATATAATAAAATTTCTTGTCTCCTATATATTCCCACATAGACTCAAAATCTTCATTATATTTCATTTCAACTCCATCAAATGTTATGCTATCTTCTCCTATATTAAATTTATTAAGATCATGCAAATAGCCTTTTATATACCTATGCTCACCTTTTATATAGCCCTCTATAGAAATATAATTATCTAAAGTATATCCTATTGTAAAATCATCTGATCCACGTTTATATCTACATGTATAATATACAAATGGTTTTAACCCATGTAATGTTTTTTCATTTTCATATTCTTCATCTACTTCTGCACTTACACCTGTAAGAGTATTTACAAAAGGAGAATATATGTAATAACCATCATACATAGTATAAACTATAGCTGGAACATACTCTTTTATAACATCTGATTTGTATCCTGTATATTCAAAACTTGTCGAAATTGAGTTTAAAAAAGTAGTAGCTGCAGCTTCAATATCTGTTTTCTTAAACTGAGCTTTTTCAGAATACACATTGTTTATTGTATTTAATTGATAAGCTTTTATAGCATCATAAGTTGAGTCTAAAAGCTTTGCATCATAAATATTTTCTGTTCTTATTGTAGTTATCTGATTGTTTATATACTCAGAAAAAACAATTACAATTGGCATTATTATTAATATAAAAATTACAGCTAAATATTGTATTTTCATAATTTTATCCTTTCATCTTACATGTTTTTTTAAATCATACAAGCTTAATCTGTATAATTTAAAAAAGCTTGTAAAAAAAACTTACAAGCCAATTTGTTTATTTTCCATTAGTAGTTACAATTCCTGATGATGATGCAGCAATACTACTTAAATTGTTTCCTGTAACTTTATACATGAAATTTCTTAATTGCCCTGCAATAGTTGTATTTGTATTTTTAACACTAACAGATACTATGTCACCCTCTTTTAATGCAAGTGTTGGTGAAGTTTTCAATGTATCTAATATTTGAGTTGTATACATTGTATAATAAACATTATCACCTATAGTTGTTTCTTGTCTTGCTGATTTCTTTGCAGGGTTTTCATCTAGTACATGAACTGTCATTTCTACATCATAAGAATTTC
>OCTW011291771.1_pt1 | contig 11099 bp, 7 predicted proteins | sample 1539671 | NCBI WGS metagenome assembly OCTW01 (sample SAMN02144230, study PRJEB22623) | gut metagenome | biome: sheep rumen | host: Ovis aries | place: New Zealand | reverse complement strand
TCACCGGCCCCTATCAGGAGGGCGACGTGATAGCCATTCTTGACGAAGTGACCATCGGTAACAATACCCAGGTCTTTATCAAAGGAGAGGAGTACATGCCGGTGCAGGTGATTCGCTATAGCGGCCACCACCATACCTTCCCCGGAGAGAAATGTGCCTACCGCGGCCCGATGATCACCGTTGACGGTACCAATGCTGCCTTCACTGCTCGCTGCATTGACTTCAACGGCAGCATGCTCACCAAGACCAAACCCAAGATTGTGGGCACCACATGGGATGGCGACATCGCGCATATAGACGCATGGATTGCCGCACATCCCTCCGACCGATGGGACGGCCAGACGATTTCCGAGTGGGTAGGCAGCCATCCCAACCTGCTGACTGACTTCAAGGTTGAAGGAGACAATGTGGTGGGCACCTACGACAAATTCGCCGATACGCTGAAAGCCTATGGACCCATCATCGCCGCCAAGAATGGTACCGTCACCTTGCAGAACGGCACCACGGTGGAACACAACTACAATATCTATGAAGGCTCCGAACACTGGCGGATGGGTGCCATCAGCGTCACCAACGGCAGCATTCTGAATCTCATCAACAACGTAGCCATCAAGGAGAACTTGAGCCTTGAGCTGACTGGCGACAGTCAGGATCATCCGCTCAACGGTGCCGTCTATGTCGACGGCGGTTCCGTGTGGCTGCAGTCGCCCACCAGCAACAGCACCGCCATCGTTGCCAACAAGAACCTGCAATTGGCGGATACCAACAATAAACAGTTCTATGCCCTTGATCAAATCAATATCAAGGGTCTCCTCGACGCACAGAATGTGCACTACTCCTTCCAGGAGGACAGCCTCTACGACGGCGAAGGCAACCTGACCAACTCTAATTTCAGCTTGGCCAACGTCTACCTGACTCGCACGGAGGAGACCCCTGGTGACAGCCTGAGCGACCAGACGACCGACCTGATCTACATCTCGTCGCTGCCCAACGCCGGCACGAAGATAGGCATCAGCAAGTGGTTCCCCGGTTCCACAATGCGCGATACCATACAGGTGGTCTTCCAGTCGTCGGCCACGCAGCTGAAGGAGGCTGTCTACACGAACAAGAACTTCTCGTCTGACGACGGCTACAACATCTTCTACAACTATGGTGTCAACGGCACACGTGCCTACCTGCACCGTTGCGCCACCTTCAATTACCAGCAAGGCGACGGCAGCAGCTGGTTCGTCACCGGCAATGGCTCGACGAGCGACTTCAAGAGCAACCGCGCATTGGACTACTGTGTGCTGCCCGATGCCAGCTGCCCCACTGGAGGCGACACGCTGCTCTACCGTCTGCAGGGAGGTTTCTTCCCCTACACCTACACCTGGTATGATGTGAATAACGGCAATGCCGAAGTCCGCACCCGCACCACCACCCACACCAACCTCGAGATTGACAACCAAATCAAGAACAGCGATTTCGACGGTGTGCGTCAAGCTGTGGTCGACAGTCTGGTCACCCCGCCGGTCACCATTCCTTACAACGAGGTCTCCGGCACCTACCACTACAAGGTCACCGCCCAGGATGTCACCGGGTTCTGCACCTTGACCAAGGATGTGGAGGTGCAGTTGATCAAGGACATCAGCGGCGGCGCCATCAATCCGATCAACTTTGCCTACGACGGCACCTACGACGCAGCCAGATGGAGCGACAGTGCGGCCGTCAATGTCGATGTCACTCCCAATGCCAAGAACCCCTACGATGGTACCGATGCCAAGGGCAAGCGCACATACGCCGCCATCAAGATTACGCCCTATGTGTCGCCCAACAGCACCTACGGCAGCATCATAGCCGCCGTGGATGAGGAGATCTACGACAACGACGTACCCGGTAGCGGTTTGCAGACCCTCTCGTTCTGCGAAGGCGACGTCATCCACCTGGCAGCAGAAGCCAAGGCCGGCAAGAAGTTCGTCATGTGGGACTTCTCGCCCTACTACAGCACACCGACCACCTATGTGGTGCCCTCGGCCAGCACGGATGTAATTGCCTACTACAGTCCCAACGACTACTGGATCGACGTGGTCAACAATCCCACTGTGGCCACCGCCGTCTACGACAACAACTTCATCTACAGCAGCCGTCCGGCAGGCAAGGGCTACGTGACTACCTACCACGGCGACGTGCACATCTACGACGAGAACGGCCTGGCATGGTTCATCAGTGTGGTCAACGGCTTAAATGGCACGCAGGCACGTCCCTTCTTCTTCAACAACGTCTACCTGCACCAGAAGAGCGGTGGCTACGACATGTCGGCCCACAAGTGGACCCCCGTCGGCACCATCCAGCACCGCTTCCGCGGCGGCTTCCTGGGTGTGAGCGACAACGAGACCGACACCATGCCGTTGGCCAACGGCGAATATGTGAGCATCAAGCATCTCATTGTTGACGAGCCCAACCTCAACGATGTGGGTATGTTCGCCTTCCTCGACTCGGCCTTGGTGCAGAGCGTGAAGCTGGAGGCCTCACTGATGCGTGGTTCGCAGAATGTGGGTACCCTGGCGGCCAACAGCGTGCAGACCAAGATTGTCAACTGCTCGGTTGTCGACTCGCTCGAAGGTGCCAGCACCAGCACCACCATCCTCACCACACGCCACACCAGCGGTGGTATGGTGGGCAAGGCCGACCGCACCACCATCGACCAGTCGAGCACGTCAGCCAAATATGTGGGTGACGCTGTGTACAGCGGCGGTATGGTGGGTTATGCCACCGGCAGCAAGATCTACAACAGCTACTTGCGCAACCTGAGCCGCATGAGTGCCGTCTACCTGGGCGGTGTGGCTGGCTATGCCGAAGGCACCACCATCACTCCCAGCACCCTCTTCGGTGCCAAGAGTAGCGACAACGACGGCCGCACCTACATCAAGAACAACTACGTGCACTCCATCGACCAGGGCAGCACCCAGCGTGTGGGCGGTCTGGTGGGCTACGCCAAGAACAGCGTCATCGAGAACAACTATGTCTTCGGTGATGTAAACGGCGAAGCTACCGAAGGCGGCATCGGCGCGGTGCTCGACAACGGAACCCAGGCCACGCACAACTACTACGAGAACAAGGCCGTGAGCCGTGCTGTGGGCCAGATGCGCGGCAACGCCTCGGCATCCCACAACGAAGGCTTCAGCGGCAGTGGCAACCAAGTGACGCTCAACCAGCCCGAATACGGTGTCGACAACCTCACCCGCGTACTTAATATATGGGTACGCACGAATGGCGGCAACTTCCGCACCTGGCGCAGCGACCTTGCCGGCACCAACCACGGCTACCCCGTCTTCGGCACGCCTGACATGATACCCGTCGCCGACTCGCTGACCGTCACCGGATGCGACAGCGTGGAATGGGACGGCGTCACCTACCTCCTCGACGACGAGGTCGTCACCCATGTCATTGACTCGGTGATGATGGTCGACAGCACCTTCACGCTGCGCGTCATGGTCAACCACGCCTCGCGCGAGCAGGTGGAGGACAGCGTCAATGTGGGCTACGGCTACACCGGCTACGGCTTCGAACTGTCGGAGACCGAGGTGCTGATGCTCTACCGTTCGATGAGCAACAGCCAGACGACAACCATCGTCCTCAACGACACGCTGCAGAACGCTACCGGATGCGACAGCATCGTCACCCTGATGCTCACCATCAACCCGGGTCAGGGCATCGTGGAGACCGCGGCCCAGAGCCAAATCCGCATCTACCCCAACCCGACCACCTCGCGCGTCACCGTTGAGGCCACCGATGCCATGAGCCACGTGGAACTCTTCGACAACCGCGGCAGCCGTCTGCAGGACTACAACGCACGCAACAACAACGACATCACCATCGACGTCAGCCAATACCCCGCAGGAGCCTACTACCTGAGGGTGCACACTGCCGACAATATCACCATACAAAAACTCATCAAGAAATGAAACGACGCTACGTAAAACCCACACTCGAGGTGTACCTCTACAGTGCAGAGAAGGGCTTCGCCTACAGCATAGCCCTCGAGAATGCCACCCACAACCGGGACTACGTGCTCATCGAAGGTTCCGACCGCACGATGCGTGCCTCGGAGGAGGTGACCGAATACACCGACAATGCCGGCCAGTTCACCACCGGCGAATGGGACCTGTAAACCAACCTATATTCACTATGCACCATGAACAAGAATATGCATACAACAACCCAGTTTAAAGCAAGTTCAACTCCGGTTCAGGTCCGGTCTAAGTCCGACTCCGCTCCGACCATACTGCGATATTTGTCGGACCATCTCCGGACCATCCTCGGACCATCCCCGGACCTGAGGTGGATGTGGATGCTCATCGGAGCGGTCCTGATGGCGACTTTCAGTTCGTGTGACGACGAGCCTGTCACGAGGCAGTACACCTTCAACGCCACGATGGAGCAGCTTCAGAATGCCGACACCTACGGCACGAAGGTGCAGCTGGTCAACGAGGAGTGGACCTATTGGGAGCTCTACGACTCGATCAGCCTCATCAGCAATGCATCGGTGGGCAACGGCGCCAGCACGCTCTTCACCGGCTGGCTGGTGAACGGCGGCGGCGGAGACTATTCCGACTACAACGGCGCTTTCATCACCACACTCGAAGAGCAGGAAGGAAAGAGCTCGCGGTGGTTTGTCGGCGTGCATCCCGCCAACTACCAGAAACACAAGATCACCTACAGCGGCACCTCGAACCACGGCTTCACGGCCAAGGTGTATCTGGAACCCGTACAGCACTACCGTCACGACTCGTCGTATGCACGTCAGGTGCTGCCGATGATAGCCACCTATGACGGACCTGCCTGGGGTAGCGGACCTGGAGAGAGCGGCGACCCCTACAGGCTGGACTTCCACTCGCTGGCGGGCCTGGTGCGCCTACAGCTGCTCAACGGCACCGGAAACGCTGTCGACATCAAGAAGATAGAACTCGAATCGCTTACGCCGACAGGCTCCGGCACCGACACCATTGCGCGGAAAGCCTTGGCCGGACTCTTCAACGTGAAGAACCTCTACAACTACAATGCCCACCTCGACCAGAGCGGTGTGGCCGATGCCGCCTACACCCTCACCCTCTCGACCAGCGCCAGCGCCAGTGAAGGGAGCCTCGCCTTTGAGCAGAACGAGCTGAAAAGCTTCTACGTAGTCCTCCCCGCCTTCCACGGCATGGACACCACCACCTTCTACCATCTGCAGATGCGGGTCTACACCACCGACAACAAAGTGTGCAAGAAGAACTTCACCGTGCGTACCCGACGTAACGGCATCACCTATCTGCGCGCCATCAACATCACCGAGTTTGACGAGAGCGACGGCGCCGGCAACCCTGTGCTGGTGGGCAATGGCACCTCGACCCGTCCGTTCAAGATCTACACTGTCGCCGACCTGCAGTATGTGCGCGACCGCTTCAACGCGGGCGGCGAAGTGCGCATCAACGGACAGGTGGTGACCCGCGACACGTGGTTCCGCATCATGCGGTCTGACATCGAGCTGACCGACGCCAACTGGCGCGCCGGTATCAACAACTTCACAGGCCACATGACCTACTACAGCAACGCCCCCCATGTGACACACGGCATCGTCAACCGGAGCTATGTGCCCGTGTTCAGCAGCATCAGCGCCGACGGCGAGGTGAAGGGACTGTCTATCGTGACCGACAGCGAACTTGACTTCAACAACTTGGGTACAGGCACCGACTATTCGCCCCTGTGCGGCACAAACAACGGCCGCATCGAGGACTGCCGCAACATCTCACCTGCCGGGCTTGAAGGCAACGCCCGCCGTTTCGTGGGCAAAGTGGGTGGAGGCAGTTGCTATGCCGGCATCTGCGTCACCAACAGCAGCACCGGCATCATCACCGGCTGCGACTACTCTGCCATCCGCACCCTGACCAACAACAGCAGCTTTGCCGGCATCTGCAAGGAGAATTACGGTACGGTGCAGGGTTGCGCGCTATCGGCTCCCGCAGATGTCGAGGGACCTGGCAACCGCGGTGGCATCGTCTACCAAAACAACGGCACCGTGAGCGACTGCTACTGCAACATCAGTTACTCCAATTTCACCAACAATGCCAACTGGGGCGGCATTGTCTATCAGAACAATACCGGCGCATCGCACGTAGTGACCAACTGCTACGTGAGCCCCACCGCCATCCTGCGTTCGAACGGCAACGTAGGCGGCATCGTGTGCATCAACAACGGCACCGTCAACTACTGCCGCAACGAGAGCTATGCCCTGCGCGGCAAAGAGGTGGGCGGCATCGTGGCCACCCTGAGTGGCGGCGTGGTGAGCAACAGCTACTGCAACGACCCGTCGCTCTTCTTGACCCTCAATCAAGTAGCTGCGGTACACAGCGCTGGCGGCATTGTCGCCGTGCAGAGTGGTGGCACCATTAGCAACTGCTTCGCGGTCCTCAGGCACCTCTCGCTGAATTCGGGCGATGCCACCGGCACCTATGGTGCGATGGTGGGTCGCATCACATCCAACGCTGCCACCGTCGAGAACTGCTACGCCTATGAGCTCGACGAGGGTGTCCCGCACTTCTACGGCAGCAACAACGGCGGCACCTTGAACAACTGCCATCTGCTGGGTGCCACGCAAACCGACGTGGACGGTATCACCACCGTGAACCACGCCTCGCTTGAGGCATTGCTCACCTCGCTGAACACCAACAAGCCCAGCAACGGCCTGACATGGACGCGCGGCTTGACGGGTGGTGCCGAAAGCGACACCCAGGTGCCCTACCTCGTGGCTCCGACCACGGCAAAACATAGCAGAACCTTCTAACAATGAATAGGAAACGCTGTATCGTACTGATTCTTCTGCTCGCCGCCAGTCCGTTAGCGGCGCAGGAGGTTGACACCGCCGACTGGCATATACACCTGTCGACGGGCATCAGTGTGAACAGTTGTTTCGGCCAGACGCAGTCGCTCGGTTGGGTGGCACCCTCCTTTGAGTTCCACCCTAACGATCGGCTTACCATCAACACGGGATTTGTGGCCGCCGGCAGCTTGATGCCAAGTGGCTACAAACTCCAGGGCATCGGACAACGCAGCCTGGCCCCCCTCCGTCAGGGTACACGAGCCACGGTTCTCTGGGCCGAAGCCGAGTACAAAGTCAATCCGCGACTGTTGGTGTGGGGAGCTGTGGCCCATGCGAGCGGCTTTGCCCAACCACTGTGGCTCGACCACAGCCTGCCGCTGCAAGCCACCGCTTTCAGTGGCGGCATGGACTACCGCATAGGCGAGAACAGCATCCTTGAGATGCACATCCACATTATCAAAGACAACACTTACCCATTAGGCTCCCTCTGGCAATTAGGGCCGCTATACTTATAATACTAAATGGAATACAACACACAACGAGAACAACTGAAGATTGCCGACTACGGTCGCAATGTGTTGAAACTGGTGCACTATGCCAAACAACTCGAGGATCGCGAGGAACGCACACACATGGCAAATGCAATTGTGGATGTCATGGCACATCTGAACCCCAAGATAAAAGAACGCACAGACTATAAACATATCCTGTGGGACCACCTGATGATGATGGCCGACTATGACCTCGACGTTGACTGTCCCTACAATATCAACCGCGAGGAAACCGAGAACTTCCACCCCCACATGATGCACTATGGCGACGGCAATATCCGCTACCGGCACTACGGTCGCACTCTCGAAGAACTAATAAAAGCTGTGGCCGAGATGCCGGAAGGCTCTGAACGCACATTGCTGACATGCCAGATAGCACATACCATGAAGCGCCAATACCTTCAATGGAACCGCGATACCGTTGATGACACACTGATTGTCGAGCAACTGAACGAGCTAAGCAATGGGCGGTTAAGGCTTCCGGACGATTTCCAATTCCATGACTCTAAGGAGTTGCTGGAAGCCATTGCTTCAGCACAACCCAAAAACGGAGAAGGAAAAAAGAAGAAAAAGAAAAAGAAAAAACAGCAACAGGCATGAGTAGTTTTGAAATCACCGGCGGGCATCGGCTGCGGGGCGAGATTGTGCCGCAGGGTGCCAAAAACGAGGCACTACAGGTGCTCTGTGCTGTATTGCTTACCAGCGAGAAAGTCCGCATCAGCGATGTGCCCGACATACGGGATGTCAACCGATTGATTGACCTTCTCAAACTCTTGGGTGTCAGCGTGCGGCAGGACGTAAGTGCCACCACCGAAAGTGGTCGAACCTTTGAGTTTCAGGCTGACCAGGTCAACCTCGATGTACTGAACAGCCCTGAATACCGCGAGCAAGCCGGCACGCTGCGCGGCAGCATCATGCTTGTGGGGCCGCTTCTGTCGCGTTTTGGGCAGGCTGTGGTGCCGCAACCCGGTGGCGACAAAATCGGCCGCCGCCGTTTAGATACACACTTTATTGGCATGGAACGGCTGGGTGCCGAGGTGGAATACAAGCGGGGTGCCTATTTAGTCAAAGCAAAGCGGTTGAAAGGCTGCTACATGCTGCTTGACGAGGCATCGGTCACCGGTACAGCCAACATTGTGATGTCAGCCGTGTTAGCCCACGGCACCACCACCATCATGAACGCTGCCTGCGAACCCTATGTCTACCAGCTCTGCAAGATGCTCAACTCCATGGGAGCACGGATAAGCGGTGTCGGCAGCAACCTGCTGACCATCCGCGGCGTGCGCGAACTCCACGGCTGCGACCACCGACTCCTGCCTGACATGATCGAGGTGGGCTCCTTCATCGGCATGGCCGCCATGACACAGGGCGACATCACCATCAAGAATGCACAGATAGCCCATTTGGGCCTGATACCTCAAGTATTCCGCCGCTTAGGAATAGAAGTGTGGCAGAAAGGCGACGACCTCTATATCCCCTCGCAGGAACACTACGAGATTGAGCGGTTTATGGACGGCAGTATCATGACCATAGCCGACGCTCCCTGGCCCGGATTCACCCCCGACCTTATCAGTATCGCCCTCGTAGTGGCAACGCAGGCTAAAGGCAGCGTACTGATACACCAGAAGATGTTCGAGAGCCGCCTCTTCTTTGTCGACAAATTGATCGACATGGGGGCGCAAATCATCCTCTGCGACCCGCACCGTGCCACCGTGATCGGGCTAAACAGAGAGCACAAACTGCGCGGCGTGCGAATGACTTCGCCCGACATTCGCGCGGGCGTAGCCCTGCTCATCGCCGCCCTCAGTGCCGACGGCACCAGCCGAATAGACAATATCGAACAGATCGACCGCGGCTACCAGCACATCGATGAACGTCTACGCCGTTTGGGGGCCGACATCAGAAGAATATAAAACTCCGACACACTATGTTCAACTTATTCAAGAAGAAATACACCGCACGCCCCATCTTTGCCGCCCTGGGTACCGACATGCACTGCCACTTGGTGCCGAGGGTCGACGACGGGTCGAAATGCATCGAAGAGACCATCGACTGTCTAAACACCCTGAAAGCCGTGGGATACAACCGCGTCATCATCACCCCCCATTTCCAGTACCCACGATTTCCCAACGACGAAGACGACATCAAACGCCGCTTCGAGGAGGTCAAGCAGCAGGCTGCCGACGCAGGAGTGGAAATCGAGCTGGCCGGCATTGGTGGTGAATACCGCATTGACAGCGGTTTTGCCAAACGACTCGAGAGCCCACGCTTCCTGCAAGTGGGCGGAAAATACGTGCTGGTAGAGTTCTCGCTGCACCAGCAGATGATGGGCTGCGACGAGATGATTTTCGACATGCAGATGAAAGGCTACGAAGTTATCCTTGCCCACCCCGAGCGCTACCCCTACCTGGGAGCCCCGAGCAGCCGCATGGAACAACTGAAAGAGCAGGGAGTGTACTTCCAGGTCAATGTACTGTCGCTTGGCGGTTTCTATGGTGAAGAGGCCAAGCGGCGCGCCTTTACGATGCTCGACCTGGGATGGGTAGAGTTCCTCGGCACCGACACCCACAACGTCCTCTACGCCCAGGCCCTCACCGACCTCACTCATAACCGCAAGGTGGAAAAGATTTTAGAGAAACACCAATTCCTGAACAACACCCTTTAAACGCACTCCATAAACAACTCATTAACAAGCCTCAATGAGGCACGATTTAAACAAACTATAGGACAAAAGAAGAAATAAGGACAAGATTACATATCATGAGATAATAGCGTTTGCTACTATTCGGCACTGCTTCAGGAATCTGCAAATTCAAGGTAAGTAAAAGTCACGTATAGGTTCGCAAGCGTCTACGTTGAGCGTGGACGGAACATATCGACTTTTACGGGCATTGCAGAGCCTCTGAAGCGTGGATTTGAAGAAGTCCGCGCCTTTTTGTACTCTGCCACCCGTGAAAGCCGAATAGATGTAAATCGCTATACAAAACACAGAACCAGTGTGATGAAAGCGAGAAAAGATGTGCATATCGGCAGCGAGATTGCACGTGTGGTACGGGAGAAAGGTATGTCTATCACGGAGTTTGCAGAGATGATATGCTGCCACCGCAAGAATGTATATGACATATTCACCCGTAAAAGCATTGACGTAGACCGACTTATAAGAATATCGGAGGTGCTCGACTATGACTTTATCCGCAAAGTGTATTATGCGGACGACGAGCCTATAGCAGAAGATGGCAACGAGCATGTTTTCAAACTGTTGTACAAGAACGGCGACCTGACGGTTGTGAATGAGTGAACAGATTGTTACGGCGGTGGACAATTATATGTTACACTGTATCTCAGTGGATTTCAGAAATTAGCAGTAATTTTGCACCCCGAAAAGGCAAGGGCACCAAAGCCGAAAGAGGTGCAAAACCAAAACACACTAAAACATGGGATGTTTATATGAAAACACCGCATCCTCGAAAGGTTTTACCAACGGGCGAAGCGACGAACAGTGCAAGGCAATCTATTATTTTATTCCCCGCGGAGGCTGCATAGGCAAGCTCTTCATGAGGCCAATCAGCGACGAGCAGTATGACGCGATGGTGGAGGCGAAGGCCGCCACTGTGAGGGATAAGAAATATGCCCTCAAGAAACTCGGCATCGACGAGGATATGGTCAAGGAAGTCGCCCCGCTGTGTCTCGAAGGCTACAGCTTCACAGGC
>OCTW011289277.1_pt1 | contig 11099 bp, 10 predicted proteins | sample 1539671 | NCBI WGS metagenome assembly OCTW01 (sample SAMN02144230, study PRJEB22623) | gut metagenome | biome: sheep rumen | host: Ovis aries | place: New Zealand | reverse complement strand
TAGATATTTCGTATTAAGTAATATGATAGATAAAACAATAAGTATTAATCCTTTATTTTTCATTTTTAATACTTGCGATTAAATATAATAATCCAATAAATGATATATAACCTATTATTATATAAATATACATATCTATATCACTAGTAGTTGGATAGATTGTATCTATATTTTTAGATTCCTTTGCTTCAAATGAATCTTTTATAAGTTGATCTTTATGTATATTAGATCTAGTATTATCTTTTATACATGATTTTTTGAATTCATCTTCATTTACAATTTTTCCTTCTGAATTATAATATTTTGTACCAACTTGAGAACAATAATATTTTTTTTCTTCATTTGTGAATATGATTTCATCTATAATAAGATCATCTTCTATATCATCTTCTAAATTAATCTCATATTCTGTTTTATCTAATATAAAATTATCTAATGTACTTTTTTCTATTATAGTATAGTTTCCTAATTCTAATTCTTTAGAAATACCTATTCCTTTTTTATTAGTTATTATTGTATCAACAAGTTTTTTATTATCATCAAAGACATTGAATTCAACATTATTAAGTAAAATTAAACTATTATTATTTGATTTACCATATTTAGTTATTTTAATTTTGCCCTTTTTTCTAACATTATAGGCATCTATTACTAAATTATTATCTAATGAATCATCTATAACAAATTCAATATCCTCTCCTTTTATATAATTTATTGGTGCTTTTACTTCTTCTAAGACGTATTTTCCTCCTTTAATATCTAATTCAATAGTACCATTTTTTGTTTTATATATTTCACCATTATTTATATATTCATCTTTTAATATATCTTTTATTTTAAAAGAAGCAGTATCGATTTTTTCTTTTGTCTCATTATCTTTTTTATTAATAATTAATTTAGCTTTAATTCTATTATCTATTAAATATGAATCATAATTTTTTAATTCAGATATATCTATATAAAATGGATCATGTTTTTCATATCCTAAAGTGGTATTTTGTTGAACTAATTTATATGTACCAAATCGTAGGTTTATACAAGTATCTCCTGTGTTATTTGTTACTATTTCATCAAGATAATTATTATTAATATCATAAATTTTAAATTTAATATTTTCTTCAGGAATACTTATGTCATCATCCTTTAAAGTTTTATGAATACAAAATTTAGATTTTTTTGGATTATTAATTATTGTTGTTTCAACTTTATCTTTATCAAGTAAAACATGTATTTCTTCATTTGGGTAATATTCTATAGGAGTATTTTTTTCAATCAATATATATTCTCCATATGTTAAGTCACCTATAGTTGCATATCCATTATTAGATGTTGTTACTGATTTAATATAGTTATGATTTTTATCATATATATCAAAAGTAATATTATCCAATCCTTTATCGGTTTCAGCATCGATTTTATGAATTAATATAGTACCTTTACTTACTTTTATATTTATATTTACTTCGTTATCTGAAATATCTCCTTTTACTAAAATATTTTGTCCTTCATTTGCTTTATAAAGAAGTGGTGAATTATAATTTATATTCTTTGTTAATTTTAATGTATAATTACCAGGTGATTTAGTAATAATATTTAATTTATTTCCATCAACAATTTCTGCATCAACACCATTTGTTATTGTTTTATAATCTTTTAAAGCATCATCATATATCTGATGTTTGGTATTAGGTAATAAATCTAAGTCTTTAATATTTGGAATTTTATGTGATTGTGATATTAAATCATAAACTTCTTTCATTTCACTTTCAAATCTAGTTATTCGATTTCCTTTAAACTTATCTGTAAAGAAAATATCCATATTAGGTTCAACCTCTTTCCAAATCATAAACTGCGTAATAGCATACCATTCATTACTCGTATGATTTTTATAACCATATCCAAAGTAAGCAATTTCATTTAATCTTTTAAACTTTTCATCACTTATATTAAGTTGATTAAAACTAACATTAGTATATTCTTCACTTTCATATAGGCGGACTCTTGGTGATATACAATAAGATGCTTTATTATCTGATTTTCTTCTTATAAAGCGCATCAATTGTGGTTTTGAAAAGTCTCCATCAATCAAATTAGCATACACACCAGTAATCCAATTATCTTCATAAAAAGATTCTGCTTTAACCCTATTTATTCTACCTGTACTTAGTATTAAAATAAACACTAAAATCATAAAATATTTTTTCATATTTTCCTCCTTCACCGTAAATAATAAACTTTTTTTTTAGTGATTGCAAATGAAGGTTTTATCGTTTCTTACAACAAAAAAACAGATTTTTTTATGAAATTTGTCTAAGCAAATTTAGTAAATCTGTTTACATATTAATACAAATTATATAAATTAGTATAAATTAAAAAAATATCATTTTTTTGATATTTTTTATTATTTTAATAAATTACTATCATAAGAAGATGTTGTATACATTCCCATACAAGATATATTAGGTTGATAGTTTTCATTACTTGTAGTATATAAAACATAACCATCACATTTAATATTCTTATCATTTGGATCTATTAATTCACCAATTAATCCTTTTTCTTGTAATTGTTTTAATGTTATAACTGTATCTTTATTATCATCAAAATTATATTTTTTAGCAGCTTCTTTTAAGTCAAATTCTAACTCTAAATATTCACTTGGCTTAGATATATTTATTGGTTCAGCATTACTTCGTGATTCCTCTATTGCTGGCTCACTATTATATATATTATTACCAAATTTTCTATGAATATAAATAGAAAGAGCAACTAAAATAAACATTGATAATCCTATAAAGGCAAATACCTCGGAAAATCCAAAACCCTTTTTATTCATTAAATAATCTCCTATCTTTTATATTTTTAAAGCTATATAATTTTGCTGGTCTTCCACTTACAGCTATACTTTTCTCATTTGTATCTTCAATGATATCAAAATTTAATATTTTTTTTCTAAAATTTCTTCTATCTAGTTTTTTATTTAACACATGTTCAAACAATTTTTGTAATTCTGGTAATGTAAAACTATTAGATAAAAATATTTTAAGAAATTTAGTATTTAATAATTCTTCTTTTAATTTTTTTATAGTATTTTCAATAATATAACCATTGTCATATATTGTTTTTGGAATATTATTTATATTAAACCATTCATATTCATCCTTTGTATTTAATGATATATTGTTTGTTACAGCAAGAACTGAAATGCCAACAATTCTAGTTTCAGGAATTCTATCTACTTTAGTATATACATCACAAGTTTCTTTATATACATCAGTTATTCCTCGATCTGTTAATGTTGCACTCACACATTCATCTAATGTTTCTTTATTCAGCATTAAATTACTTGGAAGCATCCAATATCCTTTAAATGGTTCATCCTGTTTTTTAAATAATAATATTTTTATTTCACCATTATGAAAAGTAAATAAATTTATTAATACCTCTATTTTATTATTAAACATATTTATCTCCTTTGTGTCCTTAAGACAATATTGATTATATATCAAATAATTATTTTTGTCAAATAATAAAGAAAATAATAGATTTCTCTATTATTTATTGAACATTATAGTTTTTTCAACAACTCTTTTAACATCTCTTTCATTGAAAGGTTTTTGAAGCATATCAATTATTGGATATGTAAATGCTTTATCAATTGAGCTTTTATCATCAGCTCCTGTTATAATAGAAACAGGATATTTAATAAATAAATTATTATCATTAAAAAAATCTAAAACTTCAAATCCATTTATATTTGGCATATTTAAATCCAATAAAATTCCTTTAATTCTATTATCTACAGTTGTAGTTAAAATATCAATTGCTTCTTTTCCATCATGAGCTGTAATAACTTCAAAAGTATCATTAAATATTTTATAGATAAAATTAGTAATTAAATCTGAATCATCTACAACTAATATAGCGTTATTTCTTGGTCCAACTGGTTTTTCAACTTTTTGTACTACTTCATTACCAAGATATTCATTAGCTATTTTTATTATTCTATTTGTTTCTTCTATTAATTCATCATAATTATCATAAACAAAGCTTATATTGTTAGCTTTTCCTTGCATTTCATGATTATAAGCTAATTCTGCTAATTTAGTAAAACCTAAATATCTTGCATCACTTTTTAATGAATGGGCATATATTGCATAATTACTCATATCAGATATTTCTTTATATTTTTTTAAATTTGCTAATTTTTCATTAACTCCATTTAAAAATTCTCCTAATGTTTCATCATATATGTCCATTGTTCCAAATAATTCCAAACTTTTCTTAACATCAATACCATTACTAGTTAGTAATTCTACATTTCTCATACTATCACCTACGATAATTATATCACACTATTTTTCTTTTTACAATTAAAAAAACTTATTAATCATGATTAATCATATTTAATAAGTTTATTTTAAACATATCTTTATCTGAATGTTCTTTTGATACCATAACACCTTTATATGTTACTAATTCTGATTGATGACCTTCACTTAAAATATCCTCAGGCATTAATTTATCTAACATAACAGTTTTTTCATTTTCATATACAATATAATTTAATTTAATTTCTCCATGAACCTTAGCAAACAAAGTATCTGTCGGAAGTTTTAATTCATATGTTTTAGTATTATTTTCTTTATTAGTTGAAACTATTTTACCCAAAAAGTTTCCATCTTTTAATTTTGGATAATAATCAAAATGTAATTTTTTATAAGCTAGCATATTGTATTTTTTTAATGATCTTTCTAGCTTATGAAATTCATTTTCGTTGATATAATCAAATACATATGTTCCTTTCATTTGTATTCCTCCGTTCGCTACTGTCTCTATTGTAATAATATCATAATAATATATTAAAGTCAATGAACAATTATGCTTAATTTAAATAAAAAACTTTTTTCTTTTTTTTATACATTTTATTTACAGTTTTATAGAGCAATAAAGAAGTGATATATAAATATCACTTCCTACATTACATTATTTTTGTATTTTCTGTATTATCTAATTGATAATTATCGTTTCCTAAAGATTCTACAAACATTCTTAATGCTTTAAGTTCATTAATTGATCTATTTAAATTTGTAATTGTATCTTCACCATCATCAATTATTTCTTCTTCAGCATCGTCAACTGGAATAAAGTAAGTAGTTTCAGTTGCTGCCTCAGTAGTTACAGCAGTTGTAGCTTCTGTAGTTGCTTCTTTTTTAGCCTCTTTTTTAGCCTCTGTAGTTGCTTCTGTAGTTGTTTCTTTCTTAGTTTCTGTAGTTGCTTCTGTAGTAACAACTTCTGAAGCACTTTCTGATACAAATTCAGTTGTTCCTTCTGTTGATTCGAATGAAGTAGTAGCTTTTTGATATGCATCTTTTGCACTTTCAACGTACACATTCCATCCTTCAGCATAACCTGCTTTATAACCTTCAGCATAGTCATTTCCATATTCATTATTTGGAACTGAAACCTCTGCTGCTGATATATTACCTGGAATACTTCCTGTTGATAATTGTGTATTCCATGCAGCATCTGAACCAGTAGTTCTACCGTCTCTTAAACCTTCAGCATAACTTTTTGTGATAACTTCACCAGTTTTTTCATCTTTAGTTTCTTCAGTTGTTGGATATTCTTCTTTAACTTCTTCTGGAACTTCATCAGCAGGTACTTCAACAACTTCTGTAGAACCAATATTTTCTTCTATATATGCTTCCATAACATCTTCACGTATTTCATTTTCTTGCTCTACGTTAGTGTATTCTGGTTCAACATATAATTTATCAATTCTGTCAGCTATACGATCAGATACTTTATCAAATGCATAATATAAATCATATTCATGTTCATCTAAACTTTTTAAAGTATCATCAACAATAGCTGCTGCAGTACTTAAATAAATACTTTCAAAGCTTGATTGTGAAGGTCCTGCAACATAGAATTCTGATTCAGTTGAAACTAATTTTTTAAATTCTTCTTCATCAATATATCCATATTGTAATGCATCTTTACATGCATATTCATAATATGTTGTATATAATTGCATTTTATCTTCTTCTTCAGTAAATATTTCATTACCATAAGCTTTTGCAGTAGCATCTGCCTCAATAATCATATTAAGTGCGATATATAATGTTGTTGCACTATAATCTGAAGTCATTATATTATTATCTTCACCTGTTAATAAGCTATTTTTTATTGCTATAATATTATTGATTCTTGTTTGTCTTTCATCATAATCTTTAGCAACATTCATATAAGCTATTTCATCAGATAATTTAGTAAGAAAATCTATATCATTTTTATTTGAATTAGTATTTTCATACATTTTTGAGAAATCTAAAACTGTTTCTGGTGTTTGTATTTGTGAATATTTTGCTATTTGTAAAGCAAATCCCATAAAATCTGATACGATATTTCTTGAAATTAAATTTTTATCTTGATTTAATACTTGTAATAGATTTCCATTTAATTCTGTACTATTTATCATAATATATGAATTTAAGTACATATCAGCCATATCATATTTGTTATCTTCGTCCACTTTAACAAATCCATTTGGTAAACAATTTTCATTAAATTCAACTATACTATCTTCTATAGCATCAATATGTTTATATTCTCTAATATATTTTTCTTGTAAATCTCTTGTTGTATTTTCTGTAGTTTTTTCTGTTACAGATTCTGTTGTTTCTGCATCAGTTAGTATTTCAGTAGTTTGATCATCAACTTGTTCATTACTTTTTGAAACACAACCACCTATAATACCACCTGCTAAAACTAATGATCCTGTAGCTAGTAATACTTTAAATTTCTTTGATAAGTGTTTTATTTCATATTTTAAATTTTCCATAATTATCCCCCTTTTTCAATTATTTCGTAATCTTTTCTACTTTATAATTTCCAGTATAAGAGTATCCATCTTTTAATAATGTTTGATCATTATATGTACTCCATTTTATAGATACTGTTCCAGGTGTAACTATTTTTGTTCTATATCTATAGTATGTTGTCTTTATTACTTTTGATTGTAAAACTCTATATCTATAGTATATTGTTTTAATTGTTCTTGTTTTTAAATCTCTATATCTATAATATAAAGTATCAGCTTGAATTGTTTTTAAATCTCTATATCTATAGTATGTTGTTTTTGTTGTTTTTGTTTTTAAATCTCTATATCTATAATATATTGTTTTAATTGTTTTTGTTTTTAAATCTCTATATCTATAGTATGTTGTTTTTGTTGTTTTTGTTTTTAAATCTCTATATCTATAGTATGTTGTTTTTGTTGTTTTTGTTTTTAATTCTCTATATCTATAGTTTTTCTTTGTATAGTATTCATATACTGGTTCTTTTGTTTCTTTCTTTTCGTATCCTACTACTACTCTTTGTTTTGCTACATAAACTGATTTTTCAGTACTATAATTAGCACAACTATATGAACCAGTAGTTTGTGGTACTAATTGATATTTTTCATAAACTAATACAGTTCCTGCAGTACAGTTACCTGCACAATACCAGTTGTATTCACCAACTTTTCTATATGTATATTCTGATGTTTCTTTTGGTGCTGTTGTATATTTAAATGTTCCAATATATTCTTTCTTATAACCTGTTACAGTTGATGTTAAATTATATTTAGAACATGATTTAATATCTGTTGATGCAACTACAACGTCTTTTAATTCTGTTATTGGTTTAGATAAATCATCTTCTACTTTAACATTGTAACCAATTAATTTTCTATATTGTACATCTTTTGATTGTACTTCTATAGTATCAGTTGGTTTAACATATGTTGTTGACCAATCTGACCAATCTGTATAATAATTTTCAGATTTTGTTTCTTCTTTTGTTTCTACTTGTCTTGTACTTGATGCAGTAGCCTTTGTTGTTGACCAGTTTGACCAATCTGTATAGTATTTTTCAGATTTTGATTCTTCTTTTGTTTCTACTTGTCTTGTACTTGATGCAGTAGCCTTTGTTGTTGACCAGTTTGACCAATCTGTATAATAATTTTCAGATTTTGTTTCTTCTTTTGTATCAACTTGTCTTGTACTTGATGCAGTAGCCTTTGTTGTTGACCAATTTGACCAATCTGTATAGTATTTTTCTGTTTTTGATTCTTCTTTTGTATCAACTTGTCTTGTACTTGATGCTGTTACTTTATCTGTTGACCAATTTGACCAATCTGTATAATATTTTGTTGTTTTACTTTCTTTTCTAGTTTCAACTTGTCTTGTACTTGATGCAGTTACTTTATCTGTTGACCAGTTTGACCAACTAGTATAATATTTTTCTGTTTTTGATTCTTCTTTTTTCTCAACATCTACAGTATTTGATCCTTCAATTTTTGTTTTTGACCATTCTGACCAATCTGTATAATATTTTTCTATTTTTGAATCTTCTTTTTTCTCTACTTCTACAGTATTAGATGGTTTGATATATGTTGTTGACCATTCTGACCAATCTGAGTATTTTACATTACCAGGAGTAGTTTTCTTATACTCATATATCTTTCTATAATCTGTTTCTACTGTTTTAGTAGGTGTTTCTTGTTTTGGTTCTACTTTATATACTTTTGGTGTTGTTCCTTTCTTTTCACAAATTGTTTGTGAACAATAATCGTAACATCCCATATAAGTTAATAAGTAGTTTTCTTCTGTACCGCATTTTAAATTAACTTTCATGATAAATTCATTATCATATTTTGTAATTTGAACATAAGATGCATTTAAATCACATTGTTTACCATTTTTATCTTTAAATGGTAAAATGATTTTTTTGTCTAACATCTCTTTTAATGTTATTTTCTTTGAATCACCAACTTTTTGAGGTAATCTCTCTGTTGTAAAATAACTTTGTGCTGATTCTTTCATTGAAATTAAATTTTCATTAAAAATACGGTCTAATAATACTGATAAATCACCGTTGTCAATTTTTACTTGTGTTGAATCCTTTGATGTTCCTTTTGTAGCATTTTTCATATCCTTTTTAGTTGGAAATAACCATAATAATATAAATACTAATAATGCTACGAATAAGAATTGTAAAATAACATTTCTTATTGAAAAACTATTTGTTCTTTCGGTATACATAATATCCCCCCTATAAATTTTTGTTTCCTATAGTAACACAGAAAGCTTATTCTGTCAAGAAATAAACCAGATTTCTGGACATTTACCCCTTTGACATGGTGGTTATTCTATCACAACTCAATTGTTTTGTCAAATTTTTATACGAACAATCGTACTTCCAACATTATTGTAGCAAATTGCGTATTCGACAACATATTTATTTTTCTTTAAAACATCGTGAGTTGTCCTTCTTAAAATACCTTCGCCAATTCCATGAATTATGACAATTTTTTCATTTTTTAGTTTAATATTTATTCTAATAAAATCTTCTATTGCAAGTCTTGCAGAATCCCTATCTAAGCCATGAAGATCCAGTTTAGGTAAATTAGAAATAAAAACTGTTTCCGTTAAATCCATATTAATCTCCTCTATTATATGCAATAAATAGTGACTATTATATAATTCTTTTTTATAATTCTTTAATATTATTTGATTCATATGCCTCTATTACTTCAGATGGTAATATTTCATTATTAAGTACAAGATTTCTAATAGCATCACCATTTCCCTCTAAAAGCTTTTTAGCATATTCTTTATCATCACTAAATAATGATAGAATTTCTTTTTGAATTTTGTCTTGAAACATAAAATCACCAAGAATAATTATAACACAAAAAACTAGAATTGAATCTAGTTTTTTTATATAAATATAATTCTTTATTATAAATTATATTTTTCACAAGTATCATATGAAATATTTTCAATTTTTCTTTATCAAAAGGCCTGATTTTATTTGTAAAACATATTATAAATTCACTACCTTTCAATATAATTTATCAAAAAAGACTAGATTTCTCTAGTCTTGTTAATTGTAGCTTGTACAAATGCTCCATTAAACTACAATGATTTATTTCTATATTCTTTTCTTAATTTCATCAATATTTTTCCAAGTTTGTTTTCTCCATCTCTATTTATTCCCCATCCCCAATAATCATCTTTAGGAGAATCTTCAACTATGATATAATCTTTTGTTTCTAACAACTTTTTTAAAACATATGGATTTTGTTCTATTTTAAGTCTTAATAGCTTTTCCATTATACAAACTTTTTCATAGTCACTATATTTTACTTTATCAATATTTTCATGCATAATCTTTTGTGCTTCATGAGCTGAATGGCTATTTTTAATTTTTTCAGATATTTCAGGATAATCTGGTAAGAATAATAAGCTTTGAAAAGCTTCTTCTAATGAAGCATATAAATATCCGTCTACTTCTACTTTAAATGATGAAAAATTATCTAATGGATAAAATTCTCTTGGATAAAATCCAATAACTTCATCAAATTTTTGTGACATCCAAATATCACGATACTGATCTAACTTAATCATATATTTACCTTCTTTCTAAAATAAATATATAACTAGATTAGGAACTATTTATGTCACATTAAAATTTTTCTTCTAATTCTTTTATCAAAGTTATCCTATTTAGATAAAAATGTCTTATTTCTTGTTTATTTTCACAATATGCCGCTACTCCCCATTCATCATCTAATATCATTAAATTGTATGGTCTAATTATTCTTTTTGTCATTTTATCATGTTCTTTTGAATAATACTCTATATAACATTTATTATGATTATTAATACATTTACTTATTAAATTATAATATTCTCTATTATCTAATTTAATATTTTCAGGTTTAATAAACTTTTCAGGTATTTTAATTTCTTGATTTAATACATATCCTCCATAAGGTCCATATATTGTTTCTATATAAATACCAGCATATTCTAGTTCATCTTTATATTGTCTTATCATTCTTGGCGATACTTCTAATTTTTCAGATAATTCTTTTATACTATATTTTCTTTTATTTTGAAGTAGTTGAAGCATCATAAGGACATTAGATAATTTTGACATATTACCACCTAAACAAATTATATCACAAAAAAGACTAAGTTGTGTGACTACACTTAGTCTTTTGTATTTAATATTAGTTTTTCTTTGATTTAATTGCAGCTTGT
>OCTW011224875.1_pt1 | contig 11099 bp, 8 predicted proteins | sample 1539671 | NCBI WGS metagenome assembly OCTW01 (sample SAMN02144230, study PRJEB22623) | gut metagenome | biome: sheep rumen | host: Ovis aries | place: New Zealand | reverse complement strand
CTTATTTCACAGTCTCCGTGACACGTGCCAAGGCGAGCACGCGAGCCGTATCGAGCGCAAGCGAGATAGGCACGCGCAATCAAAACGCAAAAAGACAACTCATGATAGAGCTCAGCAAATCGTAATCAACCACGTTCGCATAGACCCTCACCCACGAGATGCTTTTCGGTGATTTGGTAGGCATTGATCGTATTGTGCCGATACATCAGCGGATCAAAACAAACCCAAATTGAGTAAACCTTATTAAACGAAAAGAAGCTGATGCGTCAGTCCTCTGCAGAAGTTGCCGCTTTTTTGTCTGTATAAGTCATAAATATAATGGCTGTTGCGGTAATCACAAATCCCAAAATAATATAAACGGTGAGCGGTTCGCCGAACAGCATAATCCCGATGCACATGGCGGTGATGGGCTCCATGACCCCCAAAACAGCGGTGGTCGTAGCCCCGACAGTACGGGTAGCATAAGTCATCGTCACAAGAGAGCCGATGGTCGGCACCAAGCCCAATCCCAAAACCAAGCCAAATGCTTTAAAATCGGGGATCATCGCAATACCCTCTGGCCAGGAATGGGCCAGAAATATGAAACTCCCTACCGCAAGTGTGATAAAGCTCAGGAATGAAGCAGAAATCGTTTTAATTCGCCTGCTGCAGTTGACGATAACGAGATAGAATGCATAAGAGAGCGCCGACAAAAAGGCCAGAATAAATCCCTGCCAATGATATTCGGCAGATGCATCCGGATGGCAAAGCAGTACTACACCGACAAAAGACATCGCAATTGCAATCCACTTTTGCCACGAAGGATATTTTTTCAAAGCCACCATAATTAAAGCGACCAAAACAGGTTCTGTATATATAATTGTAGTGGCAATTCCCGAAGGGATATAATGGTAGGAAGTAAACAACAGCAAGCTGCTCATGGCAAAGAAGACGCCGAGCAGTAACAAAAGCCATAATTGTTTTCCCGAAACACGCCTGAATTTTTGTCTAAACAGGCACAAAATGAACATACAAACAGCAGCAGAGGCATAGCGATAAAACAATACCGTATCTACGGACATTTGATAATCGCGCAACAATGGCAATCCAAACAAAGGATTCGTACCGTAAGCAACGCCGGATAAAATGCCGCAAAGATAGCCATACAGGCGTTTTCTGCGCATCTGACGCGCAGAAGAAAACATATCATCCATGGCTCACAAACTCGTTATTCGTTGCTAATGAGATCAGCACTGCCTACGGTTTTTTGCAGTTTGACGAGCCCAACGCGATAATCATGCAAAGCCTGCAAATACATGGATCGCTGTTCAATATAAGTCGTCAGGGCAGAAATCATATCATTGACATCGCCGTCACCGGCTTCGTAATTCATGAGTTCATTGGTTAAAAAGCGCTTGGCAGATCGACGAGACTTGTGTGTAATTTCGATATTGGCGAGCAAATTGGCCGTTTTTTGATATTGCTCGGAGACTTCGAGATCGATACCAGCGATAGCCAGCTCACGTTGTGCGCGCATTCGCTCAGCTTTGGCATCTGCCTGGCGCACTTTAAAGACCTGACGCACGGGATCGAGATTCCATTTGATCATAAACCCGAGCGCAAAACCTTTTCCATTATAGGAATCTTTTAAGAAGAAGTTTTCTGTTTCGAGTTTAGGCACGGCATTGCTGAATTTATAATAGACCTCACCAGCAATCACAAAATCGGGCCACCAATTGAGCCATTCGAGTTTTGCCTGTAAATCAGCAGCAGCCTCCCCCTGGGCCAACAATTTGAGATCACCGCGATTTTCATGAGCAATCGCAAGGACATCTTCATAAGGTTTGAGAGAAATCTCTTCCTTGTCGAAATTCATTTCACTCACAGCGATTGGAAGTGGCAATTTGGTATGAACACTCAGGGCATGTTCTGCATAATCGCGCTTGGCAGCGATTTCATTTTTCAAGCGAAGCAGATTTGAGTATGCAATATCAATACGATATTGATCCGTCTCTTTAACGGCGTCAGAGCCACTTTCCATCAATTTATTATATTCATTCTGAATACGTTCGACATATCCTTCGGCCTCTTTAATGACATCCTGAGCAGCATTTGCCAATTGAAGCCCGATATATGCTCTCGAAACATCATATTCGACATTTAATATTTCATTTTCTTTTCGTAATTTTTCGACATCCAAGCCAATTTTTGCGAGTTCGTGTGTATGATATACTTTTGTAGAAGTGAAAATGGGGAACCAAAAATCGAGATAATTACGCGTCGTAAATCCCCAGCTATCGAAGAAGTTATCCCAGATATCATCTTCACTCGCCGTAATATCCTTCTCTTTTGGCATCGGGCCAAAGGTAGATTTAAATTCAAATTTTGGCGTCCAATAATATTTTGCTTCAGAGAGCTGTGCTTCGGCCGCTTCGATGGCATAATCCTGCGCATGAATCTGCGGGCTGTTTTCTCTGGCAAGTTCCAATGCTCTTTCGAGAGTCACGACTTCCTGGGCGTATGCAAGACTGCCGAATGTGAAAAAACTAGCGATGGTAATGGCGATTTTCTGGAGCATTATAAAAACTTGGAAGAGTGTTATGCGTTATTCACTATGGCGTATTCACTTATATAATTCGTAATTCGTAATTCGTAATTATAAGATGTACTCAAAAGAAACTAAAGAAATGAGGAACCTAAGTCAATAGTCTGTGAATCGTGAATAGTGAATAATCAAAATACGGCCTATCTCAAAAAACAAGCTCTATCTGGGAAACATCGAAACCTTTTCGATATTGGCTTTATGCAACCGATGCATAACACCAACGACGAAACCAAACTTCACCTCTGGATCGGCATCGACGATGACACCATTTTCTTTGGCTTCGGGATTGTCGCGCACGGCACTTTCGATAGCATCAAAGCAGGACTGCCACTTTTTCTTATCGAAAGCATCCTTATGTGCCGAGCAATCCGAAACGCCCTTGCCATCGAAAGTGCTGACGAGAGATGACGTAATTTTGAGCGTGACGGTTCTGCCCTGATCTGCAGCTGCGCCGGTATTATCGAGCGCGGGCAAATTGAGTGCGACGAGGCGCTGCTGGTTGTCCCTGTCCTGCTGAAGTTCTTTTTTGGCGCGTTCTTTTTCCATCACGGGTGCCGCCACCATAAAGATGATGAGCAAGACGAGCATGACATCGACGAGCGGTGTAATATTGATATCGGCCATGACGCCAGAGGCGGCCTGCATTGCCATAGTTTATCTCTTTTTTAGGGTGAAACCTTTTCTTTTGAGCTCAAAGAAAAGCAATCAATCTGAGTCATTGTTATAGTCTCACTTTTTGCAGTGAGCGGAGCTTATTCATACTGGATATTTAGAGAAAATAATACTTATTTTTGAGTGTTCACTGTCCAAACACATGCGCGGCGTAACGCAGTTAGCCGCGCAGGCGCGAGCGTATTGGCCGAACGGCCAATAGCAGCGCCCCAAACAAAAAAAAGCCGGGACAAAACTTCCCGGCTTCATGACTTATCGAGCTTAACTTCGCAGTACAGATTAATCCATGCTGCCAACTGCCCAGAATTTACCATCGATCACTTTGACTTTGGAAGTCTCGTTGCCGTCAGCGTCCGTAGACTTGGTGGTAATGGAAACTTTCCATTTGCAGAGATCTTTGCTCGTGACGGTCGACCCCCACTTGTGTTCATCGACGCCGAAATAGGCGATATTCGTGGGCGTGTTGTGATCGTCCAAAACATATTGAACTTTGCAATTTTCGGAGGAGAATGCCACCGCATCACTCGAAACCGAGAGTTTGTCGAGTTGAGTATCAATGAGGCCATCGAGGGCAGACACCCCCGTGTTGCACAGCGTCGTCACCGTAGTAGCACCTAGCAAATCGACGAAGCTCTTAATGGCATCAATATTCTTGAGCATATTTGCAATGCTTTGTCCGATAGCATCGCACCCATAAGCCTCACTGATATATTTTTCATCACTCGCTTCGAGATCTTTATTATTGATATTGACCAGGAGCGAACCGATGAAATAGGCAACGATATTGCCTAAAGTGTCCATCTTAACACTACTTGGAACGCTAATAAATTGGGGCAGAATCTGAACGAGAGCCGCATAAATCAGCTTACCATAAGCCAACTTGAGGGAGTGACTTGCGATATTGACAGTTCCGGATCCATCCGCAACTTCAGAGAAGGTAGCATCGAAGGAACCGCTGACAGAATGGGATTTATCGAGTGAAGAGATGGATACTTCGCAGATATTTTTCCCATTTGCATCTTTCGAAAAGCCCTTACCGAGCTTACAATCGCCGAAATTACCATTGTGATATAATAAGGAAGAATAATTATGACCGACATTGGTCAGAACATTTTGATCGTTCAATTCCTTATTTTCACTGATGAAATTACCATACAGCGTGAAATTTGTTGCAAGATTGTTGACAATTTCGACAGCCCCTGTGGCCGTAGACCACCAATCGAGTTGTCCGGTGAGTTGTCCGAGATAATCTGTAATAATTTTGTTAATACCAAATGTTTCAAGCAATGTTGCAATTTGCTCTGAAGTCAGTTCTATACCAATGTATTTTTGAACAATGCTCTTGAACCATTCGGCATCAAGCAATAAAGGCAAAACCTGTTCAGAAATGAGTTTTGGGATTTCCTGTTCTGGATTGCTCAGGAAATTGAGGGCGAACTGAATCCAATCGCCCAAAAGCATATTGGCAAACTTAACCGGCAACTCTTTACCATTATCATCGTACTGGGCCTCAGCATGTGGCAACAGTGAGAGTGCATTAAACTGGCTGGTCAGTGCAAATGTCCCGCTGTAATCGAGTGCGGGTGGTTCATAGAGTTCATCCAGCTGGACGATGATATTATTATTATCGCGATTCATGCCATCCTCACATCCGGCAGCCACGTAGTTTTTTCCTTCGATGGCACGGGCGACAACAGCATAATCGACTTTATCTTCTTCTTCGAATGTGAACGTCAAAGCGATATCTTCGACTTTCTTTTTAATCAGAGAAGCTTGTTTTTCGGCATCGCCTTTGAGATCGCCCACTTTTGCGACAGTCAGATCATCGTTCAAATCGGCGCATGTTTTGCCTTTGAAAACGAGTGCTTCGACCATGGCGAGATCGGCCTTTCCGCCATAAGTCATTTCGACGGTATAGTCGTAATTTTTCTTTTCGTCGGCAGGATCTTCGATGGGATCTGGCTGAACAATCGGATCGGGGTTGATAATGGGATCGGGGTTGATGACATGTCCCGGTTCCTTGACCGTGACAGAGCAGGTGACGGTTTCATATCCGGAAGCCATTTTTAAATTTAAAGATGGATCGACGGAAAATACGATTGTGCCATTGCCAGCAATGTTTCCGGCCTGAACCCGAAGGGTCACAGAGCCATCAGCTCCTGTTGCAATCGATGCCATGGAGGCATTACCGTCCTGAAGTGTAAACAGTGGGCTCGACGTCGAAGCCGAAATGGTCATATTCGGGGCGACGGCCATCTGAAAGCTTCCCTCTTCCAGAGATGAAAGGCTGACGATAATCTGCCCAGCCTGATTGGTTTCGAGCTCAAGTGCACATGGGTTTTTCTGACTCTGCAGGTAGTAGCTTACACTTTTGACAATTTCCGCAGGTTCTTCAACTTTATCTTTATCTCCACCTTTACCTGCATCATCCGCGCATGCGGCTGTAAAAGCAGTGGCACCAATCAGAAGAGCAAACAGCCATTTATTCTTTTTCATATTGTCAATCCTTTTTAATCAAAGCCAGTCTATGGCTGCGTAAAAACATCACCAATGCGACATGGCATGAACACATGGATGCACCAAACGTCTCTTGTGCAATAGTATTCACCCGAAGGCGAACTATATTTTAATGATTTCATGATGAAAATCCAGAAAATTAGACACGCATGCGTACTTTTTTTTGATAATAATTTTTAAAAAATAATTATTATTGCGTCAACGTGCGTCATTTTTGCGTCATTTTTAGAATAAAATTCAAAGCACAAAATTTATCAGGCAATAAAAAACCGGGAAAACTCCCGGTTTTAATAGTGTCTTGCAAAACTAACCTTTGAGTGCGTCAACCTTATCCAGTCGTTCCCAAGTGAAGAGTCCATTTTCTGGAGTTCGTCCGAAATGCCCGAAACTTGCGGTTGGCGAGTATATAGGTCGAAGCAGATCGAGGGATCGAATAATACCGGCGGGTTTGAGTTCAAAGCATCGACGCACGCGTCGTTCGATTTCTTCTTCGGGGATGGTATGAGTTCCAAAGGTGTTGACGAGAACCGAAACGGGTTCTGCAACGCCGATGGCATAGGCGAGTTGTACTTCGCAGCGACGTGCAAGACCGGCGGCTACGACATTTTTTGCGATATATCGAGCCATATAGCATGCAGAGCGGTCGACTTTGGAAGGATCTTTTCCAGAGAACGCACCGCCGCCATGGCGTCCCATGCCGCCATAGGTATCGACAATGATCTTGCGTCCCGTCAGTCCACAGTCTCCCTGAGGTCCGCCGATGACAAAGCGTCCCGTCGGATTGATGTGGAATTTGGTATCTTTGTTCAAAAGCTCATTGGGAAGTGCTTTTTTAATGATGAGTTCCATGACTGCTTCATGCAGATCTTTTTCAGAAACATCGGGGCTGTGCTGTGTCGAAACGACCACGGCATCAATGGCCTGAACTTTGCCATCTGCATAGCGCACAGTGACCTGGCTCTTACCGTCCGGGCGCAGGAAACTGACTTCCTCATTGTTGCGAGCCTCGGAGAGACGGCGCGTCAATTTATGGGCATACATGATAGGAGCAGGCATCAGTTCCGGAGTTTCATCACAAGCAAATCCAAACATCAACCCCTGATCACCGGCACCCTGTTCGGCGACGACACCTTTGCCAGGATCAACGCCCTGATTGATATCGGGGCTCTGTGCTTCGACATCTACGAGTACGCCACATGTCTCATAATCAAAGCCTTTGAGTGAACTATTATATCCAATTTTCTTAATGGTATTGCGGGCAATGCTCTGAATATCGACGTATGCAGAAGTTGTGACTTCGCCTGCGACGATGACAATGCCTGTTTTTAGCAGGGTTTCGCATGCAACATGGCAATGCTTGTCCTGTGAAATAATGGCATCCAAGATGGCATCGCTCACCTGGTCGGCCATTTTATCAGGATGTCCCTCAGTAACGGATTCACTCGTAAAAAGAAAAGTTCTTGTGTCCATAATCATTCCTCGGACGGTATTGTGGCCAACTTCACAGAAAATCCATTCATGTGTCGTTACATGTCAAAGTCAGGGTATCCTCCCAGACCACATTCATGGCCAAATCTAATAAAACGCGATGTGAAAACCAGAATATAATTTCCGGTACCACGTGCGCGACTGCCTTCTAACTGGTTATCATTATAGTTGTCAAGATTCAGGAAAATGGCATTTTTTTGTGGCTTATGTTAGAGTCATAAATGAACGTAGTTCGGTGACTCTTTTTTCGCTCATAACCGACCAACCTTGACCTGAACAGGATATCAAATGACACGTATTTCATCAGCAATTATCGGAACAACGCTTATTTTTTCACTTGTCGGTTGTGCCTCAACCCAAAAAGCCCAAGTTGAATCGCCGGCATCCACCGAAACTTATCCGAGCGTTCAGCTCCTGTCATGGAGTGATTTTCATTCTGCCATTTATGAATCCGTCAAACAGGATGGCACAGCACGCGGCGGTCTGCCTGCCTTTATGGCGAGTGTTGAAAAGCTCAGAGGGGATGGATTGTCGATGGTGATCGATGGCGGGGACATGTTTCAGGGTGCTATGCCATTCAACGAAGCCAAAGGGCTTGGAATGATAGAGATGATGAATGCGCTTAAAATTGATGTATCTACCTTGGGTAACCACGAATTTGATTACGGTCCTGGGGTAAAATATCCCGATTCTGCGCGCGGGGCATTGCGCGAAGCGATCGAAGCGAGTCATTTCCCATGGGTCAATGCGAACGTCATTTCGAAAGAGGACAATCGCGATCCCTGGCCGTTCGATAATTTAAAGCCATACGTCTTTATTCAAAAAGGCCCCTATAAGATTGCGGTCGTCGGCGTTCTTGCCACAGAGACCCCTATGGCAACGATTGCCGCCAACGTCGAAGGATTGGAATTTAAATCTCCGGCAGAAACGCTGCGCGAAATCATTCCGGAGATCGTCGCCCAGAAACCGGATTTTCTCATTGTCGATGCCCATATTACGGGATTGCCGGTGCCACTGCCCGAAGGCGGCGCCACCGTCACCGATGTGCCTTTCGATGGGGAAATCGGCGAAATACTTGCCCTTCCGGAGGAAATCAAAAAACATATCGACCTGATTCTGGCTGCCCATTCACATAAGAGCTTCATTGCCCACGAAGGCGATTTAACGATTATAGAAAACTACAATGGCGGCCGTGAAATCACGACCATGACGCTCGTCGGGGACAAGGACGGTTTGCACCTTGATCGCAATTCTATCAGGAAACACGAGATCGTCCATGAGCCGATGGACGTCGCCTGCGGCGAAGAAAAAAAGGCACTCAACCCCATCCTCATTGGCGGTGAAATGCTCATGCCCAGCCAGACGGGTGCCGATATCGTCGCCAAATACGAATCCCAAATGAAGGAAAATCGCTGCGACGTAGTGGGCTGTTTTTCGGAGGACGTCGAACGCAATTATGTCGGCGAATGCCCGTTGGGAAACCTAGTTGCCGATTCAATGCGCAGCTACTACCCCCAGGCCGATATTGCCCTTCAAAATGCTGGCGGCATACGCATAGACATCCCCAAAGGAAAGCTCTATCGCGAAAATCTCAATTCCCTCATGCCGTTTGACAACTTTCTGTACCTGGCCGAGATCAAGGGTTCAGACATCATAAAAACCCTCAAAATCAGCTCCAGTACCAAACACGGCACCGACCAGGTAGCAGGAGTATCCTACCAAATCGAGGAAGGATGCAAAAATCCCGAGGATCTCAATGACGACGGCAAGATCGAGGAATGGGAAAACAACTGTCTGTGTGACAATATTCTCATAGGCGGTCAGCCCATCGATCCCGAAAAAACCTACAAAATTGCCACAAGTGATTTTCTCATCAAAGGCGGCGACGATCATCTCGCCGGTTTGGGCAAAGTCAATGTGATCGAAAAAGGCCCAGTTATCAAAAAGGTCATGCTCGATTATGTGAGCAAATCCGCTGCCTGCTACAGCAAAAGCTCGCTCATCCAGCCAGAACAGCCCCGCATCACACTGGGATCCTGTCAGAATAAGTTTGCCAAATAGGACTGGCATGATCATTGCGAACTCACCCGAGGATGTTGCCAGAACGCATATCGAAACTGGCCGAATCCTCTCCTTCTTCATTAGGAATTAAAACCATGTACCATACACGATCCCTTTTATTGGCAGCCATGTTGGCGCTCGTTCCCTGTATTGCGCATGCCGAACTCGCCAATCAGGAGCAGTTCGAAAAATACATCATGGAAGGTGTCACCCATTACAAAGCGGGTGCATCCAACCCCGACGAATATAAAGCCGCGATTGAATCTTTCCAGAAGGCCAAGGCTCTCAACAATATCCCCGATGTGACCTACAACATCGGCAGATGCTACCACATGATGGGTGACTGTGAACATGCCCTCGAATACTATCGGGAATATGCGCTGTCATCTGCAGAAAGCGCCGAAAAAGTCAAGGCATTCATCGAAGATCTTTCCAAACAGTGCAAAGACCGGACGGGAAAAATCAAAGTCACCTGTGTGCCGGACAATGCCATGCTCAGCATTGATGAAGCCGATCCCGTTCCCTGCACGGCAACTCATGAACTCAAAGTGGGTGAGCACACCCTCGTCGCGATGGCGGAGCAGTATACGCCCGAACAGCGAACCGTCACGATCAATCCCGATGACAAGATCATGAAGAATATCGTCATCGAAATGCACCACAGTGACTCCAGCGGCCTCTTCCCCACTGGGAACGATGTTTCCAATTCGGATAAAACGGAGTCGGCAAAGTCACGCGTGAGTGATGCCGTAACCGTCGATTCAGAAAGACCGCTTGGTGCGATGTTCTGGTCCGGCGTTGTCACATCCGGCGTAGGCCTTGTTTTCACCATTACCGGAACTGCACTCGTCGCCAATTCCAATGATGAGTTTACCCTTAACAATGAGGGGCCATTTTTAGAACGCAACGAAACTAAATACAAGAGCGGTCTGGCACTGGCGAGTATTGGCATGATAGCAACGACGGCTGGCGTAGTTTTGTTCATTTTGGATCGGGTGCTCCCACGAAACAATGATAATTCGCAGGCAATTCGCTTTACGCCTTCCTTTGGTGTTTCTCAGGATTCGGCCTCTGCCAATCTCGTTGTCACATTCTAATCATTTGCGCGCCGTATGGGCTTATGCCCATAGGCCGCGCAGGCGACGCGTATTCGTAGAAAAGCGGCGCCTTTTCGAAGAAATAAATCTATGCGCTTATTAAGAATTATCGCACTCATGGGCGTTATCCTGATGCCCGTCACAGTTTTCGCCCAAACACCTGCAGATTCTCAGGTTACACAGCCCAATCCCACCGAAGAAACCATTCAGGTTCAGATAAATCAGCCATTTGTCTCGAAAACACTTGGTAACCTGACACTCCCCTTTATGTGGGATGCCCAGGAAAATGAGTCACAGAAACGACTTGTCGTCACAGAAACGCGAACGCACGCACCAGCCGTCCTCACTATCGATTTGCTCACACTGCCCAAACAACTCGACGAATCCTCGATGGCATCCGGCATCATTCAATCTGCGGCCAGTCAACTTGGTGTCTCAGATGCAAAAGTCAGCAAAACCGAGGAAAAAACGGAATGCGGCAATAAAAAATGCCCCAAACTAACTTTTTACAATGCCGATTTTACAGGTTCAGAGAATGGCATCGACCGGCGCTGCGCACTCAGTCTGCTGCCTGCCCAGGGAAAAATGCTCATTTTTACGATATGTGCAGCACCTTCCCAAGTATATAGCCCCGATTTGCCAGAAATTCTGAACCAAGTTTTTCATAATATGAATTAAAT
>OCTW011377840.1_pt1 | contig 11100 bp, 7 predicted proteins | sample 1539671 | NCBI WGS metagenome assembly OCTW01 (sample SAMN02144230, study PRJEB22623) | gut metagenome | biome: sheep rumen | host: Ovis aries | place: New Zealand | reverse complement strand
CTCATCCGACGGCGTTGCTCCGCACATGGTCTGGACCCCGGATGATACAGATTCTGTGAATGATACAGGTTCGACCAATCACGAATCTTCAACATATCCGTCATCGACGGATACTTCTGCACATGACAGTTCCGACGATGGCGGCATGACGGCTGAATATTCATGCGGGCTTTACTATCATGTTCTTCTGAACCCCGACCGTTTTCTCCTGTCCACGAGATCGCAGCTCCTCGGAACCACTGCCTGCGCAAATCTCTTCCGGCTCGACGATGACGGAAACCCTGTCGCCGGAAGCGCATGGTACACTGCATCTCCCATATCGGAGGATGACATCATACTGCGCGAAACACGCACTCTCGACACTGCTTCCGACCGGTCCGGATCCCCGGAGAATCTGACCTTCCGCCAGGCGGAGATCCCGGGCGGTACTGTGCTCCAGTATTACCGGACCAATCTGACAGACAGCGTCGATTTCCTCACACCCGATAACCGGATTGTCCGCATCCGCGTCGACAATAGCGACGCTTATCCGCAGACAGTAAACGGCATCGACGCTGAAAATATGTTCACCGGCATTGCCTATTCCGGATGAACAGCACCGCCAATTACGGATGATCCGGAACGGTATTGTCCTGATCGCGTAAACGGACCAGCGGTATCGCTGGTCCGTAAAAGCCGGTCACAATATTATGCGTCCTGTGTGGATTAACAAATCTTTAATAGACTCTTTTCTCCAGAAGATCCTGTGTTACCGGCGTCACAGGATAGGTCTTCCCATCTACAATTACAGAGTGAATCTCCTGGTTTCCGGCATATATTCCTTCATCTACATACCGGATCTTCTCGACGCTCTTTCCCTCTTCCAGAGCGAGGATCATCTTCTCAATTTCCGGCCCGAGAAAAGGATTGCACTCACCGTCACAGGCAATGAGTCCCTTTCTTACATACGACAGTGCCTTCTTCGCCGCGTCAAATGCGACAATCATGATCTCTCCGTTATTGATGTCTGTTCCTATGGTTTTCCCTGCGGCCTCCAGTGCCTCAATCGCGCCGTAAGCCTCATTGTCATTGTCGCAGTAGACAATATTCAGATCCGGATATTTTCCCAGCAGCGCATCCATTGCCTCTCTGCCCTTAGCCTGCGTAAATTCACCTCTTTCTGAACCCACGATCGACCATCCATAGTCCGACGCCGCCTCACGAAGTGCTTTTTCACGACCGATCTGCGGACTGGACCCGATTGTTCCCTGAATGATCCCAACACGAAACTGTGATTCGTCCAGTCCTCTTTTCTCTGCAAGAGCGTGCAGCCAGGCACATACTTTATCCCCTTCCAATTCCGGATCGGAGCCGACCCAGGCTGTATAAAGCGAATCATCCTCCAATGTCAGCTGCCTGTCGGCAACGATAACAGGAATTCCTGCTTTTTGCACATCTCCCAGTACCTTATCCCATCCCGTTTTCACAATTGGTTCCAGGACAATATAATCCACACCCTGCTGAATGAACCGGCTGACCGCACTCACCTGTGCGTCCGGGTCGTTCTGTGCATCCTCAAACAGCAGATTATATCCTCTGTCCGTTGTAAAGGTATTACGCACGGAATCAGAATTTGTTCTTCTCCAGTCCGATTCCTCACCGACCTGCGCAAATCCGATGGTGATCGTATGCCCGTCATCTGCGGCAAACTGGCCAGTGCTGTCATCCTGGGAAAAAGAGATGGAAGTTACCGCTTCATTGTGTTCCGTGCCGCAGCCCGTGAAGCCGCAGAGAGCAGCCAGCAGAAGTCCGCAGAATGGAGCAATTCGATGCTTATTGCGTTTGTGGTACTGCTTATAGCATGACAATTTATTTTGCATAATCACCCCTATCCCTTCTTTCCTAAATCCGGAATTTTCTGATACCTCTCTTATGGATAATTTCCCCAGCTCCGGACAGATCTGAATTTGTATCCGGATCCGCTATTCTGGATAATTCCCCCGGTCCGGGCAGATCTGAATTTCCCGGTGACGTCAGCGCCGGAATCCTCACGCGCACACAAGTACCTTCTCCATACACGCTCTCCACCGTGACCCCGTATTCCGGACCGTATCGCAGCTGAATCCGCTGCTGTACATTGGCAACTCCAAACCCATGATCAGATTCATCCCTAGCCTGCCCCGAAATCAGTTCACGCATATGCTCCAGCTCCTCAGGCTTCATGCCAATGCCATCATCCTTTACGGTGAATACAAGATCACCGCCATCCTTCTCCCCTATGACAAGAATGTGACCCATTGCGCGGCGGTTTTTAATACCGTGATACAGCGCATTTTCCACGATCGGCTGCAGCATCAGCCGCATCATATAATATCCACCGATTTCCTCCGGAATTCTGATTTCATAGCTCAGGATATCCTGATAGCGAAACTGCTGGATCTCCAGGTAGCTCCTGGTATGACTTTCCTCATCCCTTACCGTGATCCAGTCCCGCCCCTTCGAGAGACCGGTCCGGAAAAATGTCGACAGCGAACTCACCATCTTCACAGCAAGCGCATTTTCCCCTGCCTCTGCCAGCCACATGATGGCATCCAGCGAATTATACAGAAAATGCGGATTGACCTGCTCCTGCAGAAGCTTCAGCTCGAGATCCCGCATCTGGCGCTCATCCCGGTGTATGTTTTCCACGAGAAGTGAAATCTCCCTGACCATATCGTTAAAACTGTCCGCCAGCACGTCGATCTCATCGTGAGAATTGGATTCAAAACGAACGGAAAAATTTCCCCCAGAGAACATCTTCGTTGCCTTAACCAGTCCAAAAATGGGATCTGTAATCTTATGAGTCATCCACCGGGAGAAGGATACCGTCGCCGCAAAAGCAAACGCAATCAGCACGACGATGATCCAGGTAAGCACACGCACGTTGCGTGCTATTTCCTCACGGGATTGCTCCATAAGGGCCGCTTCCCGATAGATATACTTCTGGATATTCTCCTGAATCATATCTGTCATGACATAAATATCCGTCTTCAGAATCTCAATATTGTCGTCGTAATGACCGCCCTCTCGGATATTATCCGCAACCTCATCGACACATTTTTCCAGATTGTCAAGAACACGGAAAATCATATCCAGATTATTCTCAACTTCTGAATCATCATTGTCGGCGGCAAGGCTCTTGAAATGGCTTCGCATATCATCGATCAGATAATATGGATTGTCCGCATTCTTCTCCTTAATGATCTTATCCCAGTCATTGGCCTCCACTATGAGATAATACATGGTACTGTTCATGTCTTTCTCCCAGTCGAGATTATAACTGTTGACTGCCGTAATGTTCTGTACGCTTCTGTCATACCGGGTGTATATCATATTCAGCAGAACCAGACAGACAACGGACAGTGCCGTCAGCGGGATCGTAATAACGAGTATGATTCTCCAGATCCTGCGTAAAATACTGGTTCTTTTCTCGGTAACGCCTTCCGCCGTTTTCACAAAAGTCCCCCTCTTCTGCCTGTTCCCCTGCTTGTACCTGCAGACCTGTCCTAAAGATCTCCTGTTTCATGCACACGCTTATTTCCTGACTCGCCAGATTCCACTTTCTGCTGTTTCCGGTATCTCTTGTCCCGCACACACGTCTATTTTGCGTTCATGGCTCCTCAGCCTCTGTCACGCGGTTCCGATACTCCTTCGGCGTCATATCCAGCGTCTTCTTGAAGATATAATAGAAATAATGAGCATCGCTGTATCCTACCTTCATGCCGATCTCCGCGCTCGTGAGGTCCGTGGTCTTCATCAGTTTTTTTGCCTGATCCATCCGCAGCCCTGTCAGATACTCGATAAAGGTATGTCCTGTCTTCTGGCTGAACATATGACTCAGATAATTTGACGAAACGCCGATTGCGCCAGCCACCTTTCCCAGCGACAGGTCATTCTCGCAAAAATGCTTCTTGATATATTTCTGTGCTTCCTGCGTAAGCGAAAGAGACTGTGTTTCCGAATACTTGTCCCGGAGCGCCAGCGTCGCCGAAAAACATTGCTTCAGCTGTCTTTCCGCCTCTTCCATGGAAGCTGAAAACCCTTGTGAATAAAAGGCACCGCAGGCTTCCTCAATCTCATCCTTTGTACACCCGCAGTTTCCCAGAAAGCCGGCACAGATGAGATATACATCCATCATGATATACTGACGGAAAAGCAGAGACGAAAGATTCCGGATCCCGATATTTTTCACGATTGTGTCACAGAATACATCGATATCATCGACGTCTCCGCTTGCCAGAAAATTATGAATGTATGTCCTGTCCATCTGCCAGAACTCCACAGCGTCACGGTCCGACATACTTCCCCGGCCGCTGTCCCGGCTCTCAGAACCCGGCCGTCTCGAAGACGCATCCCTGTCATAGACAAATTCGCGCCCCTCATCATACAGGAAGCGCTGCGCGAACATCCGTCCGGCCAGATGATAGGAATCGGCAATCTCACTGATATGTTCCACAGCCGGTCCTGTAGAAGTAAAATAAATGTAGCCGTCCGCATCTGCCATGCCCCGTCTGATCGCCTCCATCACGGAAGCCCGGTTCTGCTCCATCGAATCCGCATCCGATCCGGTAACCAGTATGCACACAGATCCGCCCACCTGCTCACAGCAGAAAACATCCCGCAGCGCATCCAGCATATCCATCACACCGTCGCCCGGATTGTTCCTTCGGCCTGCCCGCCTGTCCTGGCTCACCAGACACTGAAACAGAATGATCTGATAGAACGCTGCCGAAAGATGGATGCCCAGCTCATGACTCATTTCCATCAGGCGCGTCATAGAATATCGTCCGCTGATCACATTTTTCAGGAAAGCAGAACGTTCCAGCCGGATACGCTCCTCATGTTCCTTTTCATAAATCGCGCGATAGTTTTCCCTCTCCCGCTCCGCTGCAATATCTGTCCCGATTTTTTTCATCGTCTCCAGAAGCTTTGCGCCTGTCACCGGCTTCAAGAGATATTCCGTCACCCCGATACTGATCGCTTCCCTTGCATAGGAAAAATCGTCATAACCACTCAGAATGATGATTCTCGTGTGCGGAAGACTGCTGCACACCAGTCTGGAGAGTTCCAGCCCGTCCATAAACGGCATACGGATATCGGTGATCAGAATATCCGGTCTGCTCTGCATGATCATCGGATATGCCTTTTCTCCGTCACCTGCCTCACCGGTCAGCTCAAATCCCTCCTGCTCCCAGTTTATCGTTTTTCGGATTGCCTCACGAATAATATATTCGTCTTCCACCAGAAATACCTTCAGCATATCGAACGCCTCCTGTACGGCACAAACTCACTCTATTAAAACACATCCTGCATCTGTCGTCATCCCCGCGTCCATACGCACATCAGGATAGAATCTGACAACGGACACCCCGTTGAACAGTGATCGTCTTGCTTCTATACACGCATCATGAACGAATCCGACAACGAACACCCCGTTGAACAGTGATCGTCTTGCTTCTATATGCACATTATGAACGAATCCGCCACACTTCGAACCTGTTTATTATACAACACGTCCGGATCCATTGCTCCCCATAAACGGATCAACGGATCCGGGACATATCAAAGGTACTCTGACTGCATCCTGATTCGAGATCACAAAGAGATTCAGACAGAGCGGACAACTCTGCCTGAATCTCCAATATACCTGCTGTCACCCTCAGTTTTCTCTTCGTCTCTTGATGTAGGCAAAAATGGCCTGCAGCAGAATGAAAACGCAGAGAAGCGCTGCCGTCATGATGTTCGCCCAGCTCGACAGGAGCTTTCCATTCGTCATGACCAGCGAATTGATGGTACCTGTGATCATTACGCCAATCAGCGTCCCCCATACATTGCCGAAACCTCCGGTAAGCAGCGTGCCGCCGATAACCGCGGCAGCGATGGCATCCATCTCAAATCCCTTCGCCTGCTGGACCGAACCGGTCATCGTGTTCAGGCAGTACAGAATGGAACCAATGGAACAGAGCACAGAAGAAAGAATATACGCCTCCATCTTCGTCTTCCGGACATTCAGTCCCATCATCCTGGCACTGCTCTCGTTTCCTCCGACCGCATAGAGCACCCGCCCGAACTTGGTATACTTCAGGACAAAAAAGATAACGAACACAACGGCAAGCGCGATGATCACCGTAGGCCGGATGAACGGCGCGATCATCTTCTTTTTGCCCATGTACCCCAGAAAGGATGGAAGCAGAATCTTTGCATTTGCCCAACCGTAAAACAGACTGCTTGCGTCCTTCGTGATCGGAACCTGTTCTGTGTTGATCACGGCTGTCATTCCTCTTCCGAAGAACATGCCCGCCATCGTTACGATAAACGGCTGAATATCCAGATAACCGATCAGGAATCCCTGCACACAGCCCCACACCACACCGACAATCATTACCAGTACGACAAGCAGAACCGCATTCATATGCTTATTTGCCATACCGTCGGCAAGGATCATGCAATTCATCGCAATCAGGGAACCGACAGAGATATCGATCCCTCCCGTAAGCATGACGCAGGTCATGCCGGAAGCCACACAGATCAGACCCGCATTGGTAATGAACAGATTCAGGAAAGTCTGAAAATGAGTGAATCCTTTGCCCGCGTAAATCACGCATCCGATGGCGTACATGCCGATAAACAAAAGTATCGTGATAAACAGAAGCAGATTGTTGCTGTTGATTGCCTTCTTCTTTCTCACACTCTGAATTTGTCCAGCCATCATTCTGCCTCCTTTCCTGCCTCAGCTCTTTTTGTCCTGCGCATTGCAGACCATTCCTTGAAAACCGGAGACTGGATCACAACGATGATCACAATGATCACAGCCATAATCGCCGGAGACTGATCTGTAGACACGCCCATGGCAAGCAGCGTCGTCATAATTGCCTGGATTGTATAGGCGCCGACAATAGATCCCGCAAGATTAAATTTGCCGCCGGCAAGGCTGTTCCCGCCGAGAGCGACTGCCAGAATGGAGTACATCTCATTATTCAGTCCGATATTATTCGAATCCGCCGAATAAATTCTGGAAGAGGCAATCATACCGGCAACACCTGCGCAGAGACCGCAGATAGCATAACAGATGAAGCAGATCTTATCCGAGTTGATACCGCAGATCCTGGAGGCCCGGCTGTTGATGCCGACAGACTGAATATATGTCTCCAGCGCTGTTTTTCTGAGAACCAGCTGTGCTGCGGCAATCACGATGATCGTCACGATGATCGGCGTCGGTATGGGAACACCCGGAAGGAAATTTCCCAGATACTGATACGGCTCATATCGGATATAGATAATCTGATTGTTGCACAGAAGCAGTCCAATAGCACGTGCAGCCGTGAACAGAATCAGAGTCGCCACCATCGGCTGAATCTTCAGTTTGGCAACCATCGCGCCGTTGACACAGCCGCTTCCGAAGCCGAACAGCATACCGACGATAATTCCTACGGCAATCGGGGCCACAATACCCGTTACCGAGGTATTCCCGTAACCTGCCAGCACCATGCAGCCTCCGCAGGCCGCCAGTGACATAACTGATCCGACCGAGATATCGGTTCCGGCGGAAACAGCGACAACAAGCGTCTGTCCTACCGCAAGAATGGCGATTTCACTTCCGCGGTTCAGCACATCAATCAATCTTCCGTACAGCACGCCGTTCTTGATTGCAATCGCAAAAAAAGACGGATCCTTGAACAGATTGATCAAAAGCACCAGGATCAGCATCAGGATCGGCATGAAGAGCGGATGTTTTCTCAATTTTTTCCAGATATTCATTCCGTTTCACCTCCAGCGATCGCACCCATGACGCTCTCCTGCGTCAGTTCAACTTCATTGGAATCCAGTTCCCCTACCTTGTGACCGTCACGCATAATCAGAATCCGGGAGCAGGTTCGCAGCATTTCATCGATTTCCGAAGAAATAAAAATAACGCTCATGCCCTGCGATGCGAGCTGCAGAACCAGCTTCTGAATCTCTGTTTTTGTACCGATATCAATACCTCTGGTCGGCTCATCCAGAATCAGAAACTTCGGATTCGTCGCCAGCCAGCGCGCCAGAATCACCTTCTGCTGATTGCCGCCCGAGAGCTGACTGATCAGCGTTTCACGGGAGGCTGTTTTGATCTGAAGCATCTTGATATATTTGTCTGCAATCTCATTCTGCTTCGCCGTCGGAATCCGGTGAAACACTCCTGCCATTGCCTGCAGTGCGATACAGATATTTTCACGGATCGACAGGCCGGCGATGCAGCCATCCAGCTTTCGATCATCCGGCAGATAGCCCATACCCGCCCGAATCGAGTCCAGCGGCGTATGGATCTTCAGGGTCTTCCCCTCCATCTCCGCATATCCGGTCTGTGAGTTGTCTATTCCGTAGATGCACCGCACCAGCTCGCTTCGTCCGCTCCCGAGCAGCCCTGCCAGCCCGACAACCTCTCCTTTTCGGATTGAAAAATCAAACGGCTTGATTGTCCCGCGATGGCTCAGATTCTCCGCCTTGTAGAGGATTTCATCCGAGACATCATGTTCTCCCTCCCTGCGGATAGAAGCGAGATCATCAAAGTCCTTGCCCAGCATCGCGGCTACGAGCTTTACCCTCGGCAGCTCAGCCACCGAATAATCGCCGACAAATCCTCCGTTTCTCATAACGGTGATTCTATCGCACACCTCGTAAACCTGCTCCAGGAAATGTGTGACAAATATGATGCCAACACCCTTTTCCTTCAGAGTACGCATCATATCAAACAGCTTTTCCACCTCGTGGTCATCTAGGGATGAGGTCGGCTCGTCGAGAATCAGAACCCTTGCGTCCATGTCGACCGCACGGACAATCGCAACCATCTGCTGAATGGCAATGGAATAGTTTTCCAGCGTTCTGGTTACGTCTACCTCGATCTTCATGCGTTCCATAAGATCCTTCGCTTTACGGTTCATTGTCCGCCAGTCGATGGTATTCAGCTTTGTTCTCGGCTCACGTCCGATATAAAGATTTTCCGCGACCGAAAGATTCGGACAGAGATTGACTTCCTGATATACTGTCGCAATACCGATCTTCTGGGCATCCATCGTCGAATGGCAGTGAACATTGCCTTCGACGCCTTTCACATACACATCGCCGCTGTCCCTTTCATACACACCTGTCAGGCACTTGATAATGGTAGACTTGCCGGCGCCGTTTTCTCCCATCAGCGCATGGATTTCTCCGCTCCGCAGCGTAAGCGAGGCATGATCAAGTGCTACAACGCCCGGAAAGGTTTTGACGATGTTCTTCATTTCCACAAGAACATTTTCTTCCATAATGATCCGCTCTCCTGTTATCCCAATTGTTATCTCAATGCAATTGTCTTCCGGCTGATACCTTCCGTCACGCGCGTCATGTACATAAAGGCGATTGCAGAAGGGATTTCCGCCAGCCTGAAGTTCCGTCTTGCACGCGTCATGCACACAAACACGATTGCAGGAGGGATTTCCGTCAGCCTGAAGTCCCGTCTCGCGCACGTCATGCACACAAAAGCTATGATGGCATGTCACTCCACGCAAAAGGGCTGCTGCTCGAAAAGCGACAGCCCTTCCAGAATTCAGCTGGTGCAACTGCCGGACTTCTTAAAGTCCGTACGTCTGACCATCAGTATCCTGCATCTACGATGCTCTGATCAACTACAATGATATCCTCTGTGACATCCTTGCCTGCTGCGTTGGTGTAACTTACACTCTTAACCGTATCATCATGTGCGTACCACGGCTCAGCCATGTAGGTCTTTTCCGGAACATCTTTGCCTGCTGCAAGCTCAGATACGATCTTTGCGCAGTCAGGTCCCTGCAGCGGGTTGCACTGGAAGTCTGCGTTGATATCGCCGTCAAGAACCATCTGAAGTCCTGCCTTGCATGCATCAAACGAGATGACAATGACATCACCGTCAACACCGTAGGAAACGCCTGCTGCTTTCATCGCATCTACAGCGCCGAACGCTTCGTTATCATTCTGACATACTACAACATTGAACTTTCCTTCGTAGGACTTGCAGTAGGACTCCATAACCTTCTGGCCGCCGTCCTGTGTGAAATCTCCGGTCTGCTCATCCAGCTTGTTCCATCCCTCAGATTCTACATACTGATCAAAGCCCTCGCTTCGTCCGATCTGTGCTGAAGATCCGGTTGTTCCGGAGATAACAAGGATATTGAGATCCTTAAGACCCTTTGCCTCTGCATAAGCCTTCAGCCATGCTCCTGCCGCAAGGCCTTCGTTCTTCGTCTCTGTTCCGATCCATGCTGTATATTTATCGGAATCATCGATCGTACGGTCAATGACGATAACCGGAATATCTGCATCCTGAGCCTCTGTCAGAACAGTGTCCCATCCGGTTGCAACAATCGGGTCAATAATGATGTAATCAACCTGCTGCTGAATGAAGTTTCTGACCGACTCAAGCTGTGCCTCGGAGTCATTGTCGCAGTCAACAAACTGAAGATCAAAGCCATTTGCCTCAGAGAAGGCTTCCTTGACGGAATTCGTCGAAGCGGTACGCCAGTCTGACTCATGTCCTACCTGAGAAAATCCTACGGTAATGAGATCTCCGTCCGTATTTCCCGCATCAGCGGAAATCGAGCTTGCAAGCTCCTCCATATCCTCTGAAGAATCTGCCGCTGCCGCTTCTTCTGAAGATGCTGAAGACGCCTCAGATGACTCTGATTTTGCCGACGTTGCTGAACTCGCAGATGATCCACATGCCGCAAGTCCTGTGGCCATTACCATGGCAATGATAGTTGCTACGACTTTTCTTTTCATTTTTTTCCCTCCCTTGAAAGAACAATGAAATAAATTTTTGACACCCCCGTGTCAATGATCTTGATGCCTATATCATAGCCAAGGTATCTTGTCTGGTAAATTCAATATCTTTTTGAAAATGTTGTCAAACTACCTGATTTTATCCGCAAAAAAACAAGAAATCGCATCTCCGGCACATATTTTCATACCGTGAGTACGATTTCTTATTCTGCATGTTTGTTTTATTGTATAAGCTCTTCGAAAACGCAGACAGGATCGTCACGCGCGAAGCGTGTGTAAGAGACTGTATGCGATTTCGAAGGCAACAGGTATGAG
>OCTW011445025.1_pt1 | contig 11101 bp, 10 predicted proteins | sample 1539671 | NCBI WGS metagenome assembly OCTW01 (sample SAMN02144230, study PRJEB22623) | gut metagenome | biome: sheep rumen | host: Ovis aries | place: New Zealand | reverse complement strand
TATGTATGGAACACCAGGAAGTGATAACTATAATGATACCCATGCCAATACTAATAATAGTACAATCAAAACTTATTTAGATACATGGTATGAAAATAACATTAAGAATACCGCAAATGAAGCCTACATAGCAGATGCTATATTCTGCAATGACAGAAGTGTAGCAAGCGCTGAGACCATTAATTACGCAAATACAAGCTTGGGAGAAAGTTATACAACAAATGCATTTGGAACAAACTGGACAATCTATGGAACTTATGGAAGAATGATAGACCAGTTTTATAGAGGGCAAGGAAATAAAGCAATCTTTACTTGTCCAAATAAGAATGATGCGTTCACCGTAAGTGATACAGCAAAAGGAAATGGTGCTCTTTCTTACCCAATAGGTCTTATTACTCAAGATGAAGCAAACATCGCTGGAGGTGCCGATGTTGAAAATTATAATTATTATTTAACAACCGGAAATTGGTATTGGACCCTGTCACCGCTTAGCTCTGGTACTCATGCGCGTGTCTGGGCAGTCTTCGAGGTGGTCCAGTTTAATTATGCTTATTATGTGGATTATCATCGCGGCGTTCGGCCAGTTCTCAATCTGAAGTCTGATAGTCTGACACAAGGAACAGGAGTTGCATCAGATCCGTTTAGAGTAAGTTGAAAACTTACTCAAAGTAAGACTTGAAGGCGGTAACATTTCTTCCCAAAATGACTCCTCATTTTGTGAGGCCGCGAGCCTTATTTAGATTTAGTAACAATCTATTTCATACATAGATAAGTTATAGGTAGCATCTGCTTTTGACTTTATGAGCCTGCGTTAACTAGAAACTATGTTTATATAGAATGGTGAAAAAAATTCACCTTTTTATAATGGAATGTAATAGTTGATTAATAAGATAATAATTGTTATAATGGATTTGACTTGTAGAAGGGGATTGTTTATGAATAATGAGAGGGTTTTATATTTAGTTTTTTTGTTTGTCCTTTATAGTTTTTTAGGATGGTGTATTACTTCTTTTTATAGTACTTTAAAACATCGTAAGTTTTCTAATAAGGGAATTTTAAATGGGCCATTTATTATTACTTGTGGTTTTAGTTCTATTTTACTTTATATTACTTTTTTTAATGAAGATAATTTACTTTTAATTTATTTTGGCTCTGTTTTGTATATATCTTTTATGCAGCTTTTAGGTGGAAAGCTACTAGAAGAGATTGGGCGGAGAAGATGGTGGGATTATTCACATAAAAAGTTTAATTTGGAAGGTTATATATGTTTAGAGCATTCGTTATTATTTGGCTTTATTGGCATTTTATTAATGAAAATATTAAACCCTGTAGCATTAAAATTGTTTTATTCTATTCGCCCTAATACTTTAAGATTTGCCCTTATTTTTATCATTGGGGTAATGATTATTGATCTTTTACTTTCTGTTTATGCTTTAAGAGCAATCAGGAGTGGAAAAATCAAAAATTTAGATGATAAGAATTGGCTTACTAAAGAAATATATACTCGTATTAGTGAGGCTTATCCTAATGTTAAAGAAAAGAAAAGAGTTTTGGATAAAGATCATTTTGGTATTTATAAATTTTTTCTTATTTTAATTATTAGTGGGGTCCTTGGTTGTTTTATTGAAATGATTTATTGCCGAATTGTAGCAGGTTATTTTATGAGTAGAAGTTCACTTTTATATGGGGAAATTTCTTTGGTTTGGGGACTTTGTATAGCTTTATTTTCGTCTTTTTTACATATGAATAGGAATAAATCTAGTTTGTTTTTGTTTGTATATGGCATGATTATTGGAACAGCTTTTGAATATCTAGCAGCATCATGTATTGAATTTGTTTATAATGTTTCATTTTGGGATTATTCACAATTTCCTTTAAATATTCACGGAAGAGTATGTTTGTTATTTTCTTTTTATTGGGGAGTTATGGGCCTTTTATATATTAAGTTTGTTTATCCAACTCTTAATAATTTAATTGATAAAATACCTGAAAAACCTGGTAAAATTGTGACCGTTTCGTTGACTGCTTTATTACTTATTGATACTATTATTTCTATTGCGGCTGGAATGCGTTATAAAGAGAGAAGAGAGCTTGATAATAATCCTTCAAATCGAATTGAAGAGTTATGTGATAAGTTTTATACAGATGAGTATATGCAAAACCGCTTTAAAACTTTAAAGCCTGGTGAAAAATAAGACTTGCAAAATAACAAATAATTTCATATAATTAAACAAGAACGCGAGGAAAAAAGAGTAGTAAATAAATGATTTTATAAAGAGAGTTTTGGGGCGGTGGAACAAAACAAAAAAATTTATTGAACTTGCTTTTGGAGCGAATAGGAGAATTCTCCTTTATCAAGAATTTAAGTTAAATTAAGGATGGTACCGTCTATTTATTAGACTCCTTTGGTATCATTCTTTTTTATTTACGAAAGAAGGGATTTACATGGATAATTATTTGTGGCATCTATTTACTTTTCTCTTATGTTTTTTAATTTTGTTTGTTTTGATTTATTTTGTTTATTTAGGACAACTGAAAAGGAAGAAGAAAAAAGAGATTATTGAGCTTGTTTATCTTCAAAATAAGTTTAATTTAGATAGTAAGAAGATTAACGCTCGAAAAGAAATATTATGGATTAGTATTATTGATGCGTTTATTATGTCTTTTGTTTGGACATTTATGAACTTTATTCCAGTTGGATTTATATGGCAATTAATGATTGCGTTTGTGCTTGTTTTTGCGCTTATTTATGCAATTTATGAAATATATGGAAGACATTTGATTAAGAAGGGGTATCAAAAGAAAGAAGGAAGAGAATAATGAATCGTTTAGAAATAGAAAAAAAATGGCAGAATTTTTGGGAAGATAATAAAATATTTAAAGCAGAGAATGGTGGTAAGAAACCGCATTATTATATATTAGTTGAGTTTCCATATCCTAGTGGAGCAGGATTACATGTTGGTCATGTAAGAGGATATACTGCTCAAGATATTTTGGCTAGAATGAAAAGAATGCAAGGGTATAATGTTTTATATCCTATGGGATATGATGCTTTTGGAGCACCTGCTGAAGAGTATGCTATTAAAACTCATCAACACCCTAAAGTTGTGGTAGAAAACAATATTAAAACTTTTGGCAATCAAATGAAATCAATTGGTTTTTCGTTTGATTGGGATAGAGCATTTTCGACTACAGATCCTGATTATTATAAGTGGACGCAGTGGCAATTTATTCAATTTTTTAAGCATAATATGGCTTATAAGGAAGCTACTAAAGTAAACTGGTGTCCAAAATGTAAGATGGTATTATCTAATGAGGATGCTGCAGGTGGTGTTTGTGAGAGATGTGGAACAGCAGTTGAACAAAGAGAGAAGAGTCAGTGGATGCTTAGGATGGCTTCTTATGCTGAAGATTTACTTGAAGGATTAAAAGATACTAATTTTGCTGAGAAAGTGAAGTTAGGTCAAATTAATTGGATTGGTAAGAGTACTGGTGTTGAGATGGACGTAGATATTGTTGGTGGAGGTAAATTCTCAATATTTACGACATGTATTGAAACAGTATATGGAATAACATTCTTTGTTATTGCACCTGATGGCAAATTAATTCAAGAGTTAATGCCTAGGGTAGAGAATAAGAGTGAAGTTGAGGCATATATTAAAGAAACAAGTCTAAAATCTGCGATGGATAGGACTGAACTTAATAAAGGAAAAACTGGTGTTGAAGTAAAAGGTATTAAGGCTATAAATCCTATTAATGGAGAAGAAGTACCAATTTTCTTGGGTGACTTTGTTTTAGGAGATTATGGAACCGGAGCTGTTATGGCAGTTCCAGCTCATGATGAGAGGGACTATGAATATGCTAAAGCACATAATCTTGAAATTAAAGAAGTTATTTTAGGCGGGGATATTTCTAAATCCGCTTATGAAAAACATGATTATTTAGGAGTGGGGGCTAAGCTTATTAACTCTGAAGAGTTTAGTGGATTAACGGTGGAAGAAGCTAAAGAAGCAATCACTAAGAAACTTGAGGAAAAAGGTATAGCTAGAAGAGTTAATAATTATAAAATGAGAGATTGGGTATTTGGACGTCAAAGATTCTGGGGAGAACCTATTCCAATGATTTATTGTGAGTCTTGTGGTTGGGTACCAGTTCCAGATGAAGATTTGCCGGTTTTACTTCCTGACGTTGCAGAATATGAACCTACTGATACAGGAGAAAGTCCACTTGCTAAGATTGAAAGTTTTGTTAATTGTAAATGTCCTAAGTGTGGAAGAGATGCCAAAAGAGAAACAGATACAATGCCTCAGTGGGCTGGATCTTCTTGGTATTTCTTAAGATATATGGATCCTCATAATAATGATACCTTTGCAAGTATGGACGCGATGAAATATTGGGGAAAAGTAGATTGGTATAATGGAGGAATGGAGCATACAGCTAGACATTTGTTATACGCTAGATTCTGGGTTCAATTCTTATATAATATTGGCTTAGTTCCTAATAAAGAGATGATTTGGACAAGAGTATCGCATGGAATGATATTAGGCTCTAATAACGAAAAGATGTCTAAGTCTAAAGGAAATGTAATTAATCCAGATGATATTGTAAAAGAGTATGGTGCTGATACTTTAAGATGCTATGAGATGTTCATGGGAGATTATCAGATGGATGCTCCTTGGTCTACTGAGTCTTTAAAAGGGTGTGACCGTTTCTTAAAAAGAATTGAAAGACTTGGTGAGAACTTAAATGATAAAGATGGATATACTAATGAAGCTTTAGTACATAAGACAATAAAGAAAGTAACTGAAGATTATTCAACTTTAAAATATAATACGGCGATTGCTTCTTTAATGACGATGTTAAATGAATATGAGAAGTTTGATGGTGGTATTAGTAAGAGTGATTATAGAGTGATGTTAACTTTACTTAATCCTGTTGCGCCTCATATTACTGAGGAATTAAATGAAATGTATAATCTTGGTGAAGTTCTTTGTAAATCTTCTTGGCCAGAGTATGATGAAGAGAAAACAAAAGACTCTTCTAAGGTTATCGGGGTACAAGTCAATGGTAAGTTAAGAGGAGAAGTAGAAGTTACTATTGATGATAATGAAGAAAGTGTTAAAAGTAGGGTTCTTGAAATTGATAATATTAAGAAATATATTGATGGAAAGCAAATTGTCAAATTTATTTATGTGCCAAATAAGATTGTCAATATTATTATGAAAGGGTAATTCTTAAGTGAATTATTCTTTTTTATTGATTTATAAAAAGCACATAATATAAAGGCATATGTATATAATATATGTATATATGTTGACATAATAATCAAAATATGTTAATATTTGTAAAGAAAAGGAGATGATTGTATGTCTAATTTATCAAGTACTATTAATGTAAATGTTCCTAGTGATGTGAAGGAAGAAGCAACTAAATTGTTTAATCATTTAGGGTTAAATATGAGTACGGCAATCAATATGTTTTTAAAAAGAGCAATATTTGAACGAGGAATTCCTTTTGAGGTTAAACAACAACCAACTAAAGAATTTGCTGAGGCTTTAAAAGAACTTGATTATATGGAAACTCATCCTGAAGAATATAAAGTATATCATAATGTTGATAAAATGTTTGAGGATATTTTAAATGAAGAATAACGTTGCGGATACTAAATATGGAGTTGTTACATCTAATAAGTTTAATAAACAATTAAAAAAAATTATTAAACAAGGTAAAAAAATTGAAAAGTTAATCGAAGTAGTTAAAAAAATAGCTAATGGGGAAATTTTAGATTTAAAATATAGAGATCATGCTCTACAAGATACTAAATATTATAGAAATGTCCGTGAATGTCATATAGAACCGGATTGGTTATTAATCTATAGAGTTAAAGAAGATGAAATTTTTTTATATTTAGTAGAAACTGGTTCACATAGTGATTTATTTAATATGTAAGAAATAAGATTCCAAATAAAAATGTGAGTATTATTGTAAAAGGATAATTTGAGAGGGAATTATTCTTTTTTTATCTCATATACTTTTATAGGTGATATGCTTGAAAAAAATAATCTTCTTATTATTTTTATTTCTTCCTTTGAGATGTTATGCTATTTCAGCAGAGGCTTATGTTGTAATGGATTATGATACGGGAAGAATATTGATGTCTAAGAATGAAAATAATCAAAAGTTGATTGCTTCTACCACAAAGATTATGACTTGTATTATTGCTTTAGAGAATGGTGATTTAAAATCTATTCGAAAAGTTGGAGAAGAGGTTTTAAAGTCTTATGGTAGTGGTATTTATATTCAAATTGGTGAAGAGATGAGTTTAGAAGATTTGTTATATGGGCTTATGCTTCGTTCAGGAAATGATGCTGCCATTGAGATTGCTTATCATATATCTGGTAATCTTGAAGGTTTTGTTGAACTTATGAATCAAAAAGCTGATGAACTTGGAATGAGTGATACTATTTTTGTGAATCCTCATGGTTTGGAAGAAGAGGATGGAGGAGGAAATATGTCAACAGCTCGTGATATGGCAGTACTTATGAAATATGCTTTAAATAATATAGATTTTCTTCGTATTATAGGAACTAAAGAACATGTTGTAAAAGGTGTGGGAAAAAGTTATGTTTGGCATAATAAAAATAAATTGCTTTCTATGTATGAGTATGCTTTAGGTGGGAAAACTGGATATACAAAAAAAGCTAAAAGAACGTTAGTTACAGCTTCTAGAAAAGATGAAAAAACTTGTATTGTGGTAACATTAAATGATGGTAATGATTTTTTGGATCATAAGAATTTATGTGAGCATGTTTTTAATAATTATGATAGAGAAACTTTGGTAGATAAAGAAACTTTTGTTTATCAAGAGAATTTGCCGTCTAATTATTATCTTGAAAATAGTATATACGCTTTATTAACAGATGATGAAAAAAAATATGTTAGAATCGATTATAGTATTAGTGATGAAGGAAGTCATGAAATTGGTAGAGTAAATGTGTATTTTAAGGATAATATTTTGGCAAGTGAAAAAATATTTAAGAATATAAATGAAAAGAAAGAAGGGTTCTTTACTAAGTTCTTTCGGTGGTTATTTTCATGGTAAGTTCTATTTGGTTATTTTTTATTGTTATTTCTGCACTTACTTTTTTACTGACTGGGCGTTTTGGGGAATTTAATAGTTTAATTTTAAGTGGGGCGAGTGGTGGAATTGAGCTTTTAATGGAAATGATGCCATTACTAGTTTTATGGACTGGTATTATGCAGATTGCTGAAGATTCTGATTTGCTTTTAAAATTTGCTAAATTATTAAGGCCTTTGTTATGCAAGTTATTTCCTAGTTTGCCTAAGGACCATCCGGCTCTAGGATATATTGCTTCTAATATAGGGGCTAATGCTTTAGGTCTTGGTAGTGCGGCAACTCCGTTTGGTTTAAAGGCAATGGAGTGTTTACAAAAAGATAATTCTAAAAAGGATTGTGCAACAGAAGCAATGATTACTTTTTTAGTTTTAAATACAGGAGGAGTAACTATTATTCCTACTACAGTAATTGCACTTAGAATGATGCATGGAAGTTCTAATCCATCAGAGATAATTCTTACTAGTATTTTAGCTACAATGTGCTCTAGTGTTTCAGGTCTTTTCTTTGATTATTATAAAAGGAGAAAAAAACATGCTCTTTATAAGTGAAATGATTGTTCCTTTTTTTGTTCTTTTTATTCTTTTGTATGCTTATAAGAAGAAAGTTAATATTTATGATTCGTTTTTAGTAGGAGCTAAAGATGGACTTATTACTCTTTTTCATATTGCTCCTGCTGTGATTGCAATGGTCTTTGCGACAAATCTTTTTTTAAAGTCTCGATTTTTAGAATACTTATTCTCTTTTCTTATGCCTTTGCTAAATTTAGTACATATACCTATTGAAGTTTTACCACAAGCTTTAGTTCGTCCGATTAGTGGAACAGCATCGTTAGCAATTATGAATTCTATTTTTGATCTTTATGGCCCTGATTCTTTTGTAGGAAGATTAGCTTCTAATTTACAGGGATGTACTGATACCACAATTTATGTTTTGGCTCTTTATTTTGGCTCTATTAAGGTTAAGAAAACTGGACATGCACTTCAGGCTGGATTGTTTGCCGATTTAATTGGAATTATTGCTGCTTTTTTACTTACTTTTGTCTCTTTTGGGTAATTTTTTTGTGGATTGTTTTGCTTGTATTTATGCATAATTAAGCCATTTTATACGTACGTTTGTATTATAAAAACTTGTAAAATGTTTGACAAATAAGAATAGATTATAGTATAATATATTTGCTCTTTTAAAAAGAGAAAAGGATGGTAAATTAAAATGAAAAGATTACCCTCGGTAAAACGAGTTGTTTATGCATTAATATGCATTTTACTTATACAGTTGTCATTTGTTAAGTTAGAACATGTTACGGTTTTATCTTTAAATAGTAATTTTACAACGATTGGAAATTTGTTTTTTGAAGCTGTTATGTTAAAAGGACAAAGACAAAGTGTTATTGATGAAAGATTAGCTAAAGTTGATGTTAGCAATAATAATATTATTAAGCAAGAAATAGAAATAGTTAGTTTAAAAGCTTCTTCGCCAGAGATTGTTTATGATGGTATGACTATGGATCAATTAGCAACAAAGCTAGATAAAAGTTTGTCATCTGATTTGGAAGGTTACGGTCGTTCTTTTGCTAAGTATTCAATTGAATATGGTGTTGATCCTTATCTTGCTGTGGCTATTTCTTTACATGAAACAGGATGTACATGGACTTGTAGTGCTTTAGTTCGTAATAAGAATAATGTTGGTGGAATGAGAGGACGTGGAGAATGGCTAGCATTTGAAAGTTTAGATGCTGGTATTGAAGCCATGATTTCTAATTTGTCACGTAATTATATTCAAAAAGGGCTTACGACTCCAGAAAGTATAGGGCCAAAGTATGCTATGAGTGAGACTTGGGCTGGTAAAATTAATAATTATATTAATAAAATTAAAAATGTGTAACGGAAGTTACACATTTTTTCTTGCATGTTAACGTAAAAATTAGTATAATATGTAATAGATAGAAAAATAGAATAAGAGGGATATGTATGAATAATGAACAAATACCAAATAATAATATGAATCCTGGAGTGGTTCCACAACCAAATCTTGGAGGCGTTAATCCAGTTACAACTCCAGTTGAGCAACAACCAGGAGTAGTAGTTGGACCAGCGCCAGCTCCTGAAGTAGTACCTGCTGCACCTCCAGCACCTGAAACAGTGCCTGTTGCACCTGCAGCACCAGTTGCGCCAGATATGATGAATCAAGCTCCAGCTCAGCCACTTCCAAATGTTAATTTGGAACCTGTTGGAGTTGTTCAAACACCAAATGTTGCACCTGTAGCTGAGCCAACTGTAAGTCCTTTAATGGGAACAACATTAACATCAGATACAAATTTGACACAAGCTCCAGCACCTAGTATGGGTGGAGTTCCAGCACCTGATGCTAATCAAATAGCGCCAGGTCAACCAGGAATGGTTCCTCCAACTGCTATTCCAAATCAGCAGATGCCAAATATGGGAGTTCCAGTACCTCCTCAAGTACCTCAAGGAAGTACAAAAGAAAAGAAGCCAATGAATAAAACTTTGCTTATAGTATTAGTTGTTGTTTTAATCGCTGCGATTGGTGGAGGAGTATGGTATGTATTGATTGGAAGTAAAGCCAAAACTCCTGCGGTTGTAATTACACCATTTATGGAAAGAGTTGAACTAGGTGTACAACTAGATACGACACTTGTTTCTTCTTTTGCAAGTGTTACTGGAATGTCTTCTACTGACTGTACTGTTGAAACTAATATTGATACTACTAAGGCAAATACTTATGAATATAAGATTACTTGTGGTAGTGTTGTTTCAGGCCCTAATCAAGTTGTTGTTAGTGACACTCAACCTCCTGTAGTTACTTTAAAAGAAGTTGTTGTTGTTCCTGATGCAGAAGTTAAAGCAGAAGATTTTATTGCAACAATAGAAGATGCAAGCGTTGATACTAAAAAAGATTATGTTAAGTTTGCTAGTGAAGTAAGTACAGCAACTGAAGGAAAATTTGATGTTACTTTAGAAATTACTGATTTGTATGGTAACACTTCTACTGAAGTTGGTAAATTAATTGTTGATGTTAATGCTCCTGAGTATTATTATGCATGTAATATTGATGGAGAAGAAGAAAATCAAAAAATACAATATCGTTTTGGTATAACTTCTTCTGATGCTATTTATAGTGCAAATAAAAAAGTTATATTTACTTATCCAGATGTTGATGCATATAATACGGCTGTAGCAACATACAATGAAAGTAATGAATTAAATGGTATAAAAGGAACAGCTACTTTTGATGTGGATAATACAACTATTGTAATTACTACTGATATTAAAGTGGAGGATTTACCAAGTGAATTTGATACTGATATCTTCTCTGAAGTTATTGATATTGAAGATGTATTAGGTGATAGCTGTACAAAAGAATAAAGTAAAGCTTACTTGTTAAAGTAAGCTTTTTTTATGGAAAAAAAAGCTATATAAATAGATGACTTCTTGTTTACGAGTTATGATATTTGTGTTACAATTTTAGTATAAAGTAGGTGAGTATAACATGAAGAGAAAAGGATTTACAATGGTGGAGTTACTTGCTGTGATAGCAATTCTAGCCATTATTATGTTGATAGCAGTTCCCATTTTTGGAGGAATAGCTGATCAAACAAATCAAAGTGTGTATGAGAGTAAAATTGCAAATGTCAAAGCGGCGGCTGAAGCGTATGCCGAGGAAAGTGGTAGGATTGTCTTTGATATTAGAACACTTATTGAGGCTGGAAAGATAGAAGCAGATAATGAATCTGGAGAATATCGAAATCCGGTTACTAAAAAAGATATGAAATGTTATGTTATTAATGTTAGATATGAAAATTTACATTATTATGCAAATGTTCATGAGACGAGTGAGTGCTATGAGCGTGATAAATTAGAAGAGATGTATGGAGCATTTAAAATAATAGCGTATACCGATGAAAATAAGAGTGATACCTTAGTACCTGTGAGTGATATTTGGTAT
>OCTW013378434.1_pt1 | contig 11106 bp, 10 predicted proteins | sample 1539671 | NCBI WGS metagenome assembly OCTW01 (sample SAMN02144230, study PRJEB22623) | gut metagenome | biome: sheep rumen | host: Ovis aries | place: New Zealand | reverse complement strand
GATATAATATACCTTTGTAATGTAAAACTAGAAATGTATGCAAATGGTATTACTATATTGTCTTTTATTCGACTTTTTTTCCAAGCAGAAGCTCTACTTTCCCACGCAGCATCTATACAGTGCTGAAAGTCTGCACTTTAAGAGTTAAACCGTACAAATGAATTTCAGGAAATAGAAAAGTCGTGATTCTTATCCCTTTAGTTCATCAGCAGGTCTTCCACAAACTCGCTCTTCGCTCAGAAGAGTATCATCATCTGTTCTGCACTATTGCGCTGCAAAGATAATCAATAATCACAAGATAACAAAGAAAAATGAAGGAAAAATCCTAAAAAACAGAAAAAATGAGTGATATTCTTTTGAATTTCAAAATTATTTCGTAAATTTGCACCCAATATGAGGATAGTATCACATAGACGATTAGTTGAGTTCTATAGTTCAGAAGGACATGGAGATGCTCAGGCTGCACTTGAACGATGGTATAACATCGCAGAAAAGGCAGAGTGGAAGAACCTGTCGGATATAAAGGCTGACTTCCCTACAACAGACTATGTTGGGAATCAACATTATGTCTTTGACATTAGAGGCAACAAATATCGCCTTGTAGTAGTTGTAAAGTTCACAATCGGGCATATTTTTATCCGTTTTGTGGGTACTCATAGTGAATATGATAAGATAGATGTTTCAACGATATAATATAGGAGGTACAGATATGGCAAAGATTACGAAAGAGCAATATGAATTTGCATTGGCACGGATTGAGGAACTGTTGCCGATGGTGGATGACAACACGCCTTCCAACGACCGTAATGCTGTGGAGTTGACAATGATGTCTGATGTTGTCATTGACTACGAGAAAGAACACTATCCCATAGGCAAACCAACTGTAGCCCAGTTGATACAGCTCTCGCTTGACGAAAAGAAGATGAGCCAGAAGCAGTTGGCTACAGAGATTGGAGTCAGTCCTTCCAGAATAAGCGACTATGTTTCTGGTAGGGCTGAGCCTACGCTGAAAATAGCCCGTTTGCTTTGTGTCACCTTGGGGATAACGCCAGCAGCTATGCTTGGCTATTAATCTATTTGTCCTGTAACCAAAAGGGAAAGAAATACGATTATGAACGTTCAAATATCTACAGCCTCGTAATGTTTAACCGAGACGGCATGAGACAGCAATCCGTGTCGCCTCATAACATTTACGAGACAATGAGCAGAAGTAGAAAGCGAATGCCAGGCAGCACGTGGTGTTGCTGCAAGTCGCAAAAGAAAGGAAAGCAGGCGAGTAGCCGCAAGTTTCGCCGTAGAGCGAATGTGTTATTACATCAGGGAAAACATCATCTTCTTCCCTTAAAGTCTTTCGAGGTCATGAGTCCTTGGGATTTAGGCGGTGATGGAAAAGCCTTCTTCGGATTCCATCCAGAAGAAGATTGGTTCGTCAAGCTTATGAGAAAGTGATATGGGTAGAGCGTATAGCTGCTGTTAGCATAATTCATGACTAACAGTAGTTATTGTTTTATTGTGTATAATCCGAATGCGTTATAATTAGATAGTCAAGACTTTCTTCCGAAACAAATCAAGCATATAATCAAAAGTATCTTTGTCGGGCAAACTTCCATAATCAAACCGTTGATTGATAAGAGAAATTTTATATTCTGCATCATCGAATCCTATTCTATAAGTAAACTTGAACTTCTGCTGCAAATCTGTAATGAAATAGATTTCGTGTTCAATATAAACCAACTGACTCCAATATGTGTAAAACAATCTGGTGTTAGGGTTGGCATACATTATGTTATAATCTGGATTGTTAAATGATTCAAGCATTGGCAAACACTCAGCGGATATAGTTTTACCAACAGGAGAGGAAACATCTTTCTTTTGTAGATAAACCAAATGCTGGTAATCTATCATATTCAGATTCGTGTCAACAATAATGTCATTGAAGGTTTCATCAAGTTTGAAAACAAATTCTTTCAGAACCATCAATTTTGTGTGCTCTCTTGTGTTTTGATTCATCACTTCCATTATTTCATTGCTATTATTGTTTGCATAACTGCATAAAGAGTCTCTGCTTGCTCTTTATCGCGGTAAAGGTGGAGAGTAATGATAGGTTTTTCTATCGACTTCACGCCTATCTTTACGACATAAGATGGAACGTAATCAGTATTTGCGGCAGAACTTTGCGTTTCTTTAGTCGCGGTTATCGCTCCGACAACTGCACCAGCAACACCAAGGGTCAATCCGCCAATGGCGGCACGCCCAAGCATACTTCCCGTCTTGGTCCTAGTGACTTGTGCTACAGGGGCATCTTTTTGGTTTTCATCATACATGGAACAACTCAATATATCGCTAAAACTGTATTCTGTCTTCCCCAAAATGACTTTCTTTGCTTGCTCGAATACCAAGATGTCGTCATAATGCTTCACGAAGTCATCATCATAGCGCTCGAAAGGAATAGTACGCGTAATTGAGCCGTATTTGTCTTTCAGTTCTCTTAAAAATCTTTCATGCTCATTGTCAATTCTACGCTGAATCTTTTCGCGTCTTTCATCCTCAGCCTTTTGTTTCTTCTTCTCAACATCACGCTGTTTAAGATAGCCCTTGATTATTATGCGACCTAAGAACAATACAACGAGGATTCCGACGATTGCCAAGCCTATGTTAATCCATCTCTGCCTATCTTCCTTTTGCTGTTTATCTGCTTTTATCTCGGATATTTCCTTGGAATGAATGCTTGCCGCTCTATTGTCAATTATCATACAAGTAAAGTCTGGCGAATAATAAGCATTGTACTTCTTATCCACCATTAGGCTTACATAAAAACGCTCCTTTGCCCATATAATACAGAAGGGTCTTGCCTGTTCAAAAAACTGCCTAACCTTGGTCGTGTCTTTTCCACCAACCGATTCAACAGCGAAGAATTCATTCATGTCCGATGATTCATAATAGCCACTTGGACGATAGTATGCGCTGTCAGGTAGGTTGTACTTCTCAATAAGGTCAGAATAGAAAGCCAATAGTTCTTTTACGAAACGTTCTTTTGCAACTTGGCCTTTGATATGAGCACAGGAAACAAGTCGTGTCTTCGGTGTAAAATCTAATGTTATATTGAAACTTGGCCTTTCTGTTTGATTGATGATGAAATCGCGTGAATACTTGGGCTCTCCACCCATCCACAACGTATCATTCGAAACATAGAAATCATTCTCCTTGAATAAGTTGTTGTAATAGTCAATGCCAGGCTTGTTCTCGAAGTCCAATAAAGGAACAAGAGAATCAAATGCCAGTATCGCATTGATATTCAAAATGACGAATAATAATGATATAAGTAATCGTTTCATGTGCTATTTTGTTAAATTTCTTTTTTTTACTTTCCTAATAATATGATGGCAAAATTACATAAAATTTTTCAATTTCGATGTGTTAAGCAGTAAAAATCGTATAGAATGCGATGAAGTTTATCTTTATTTCAAACAAATGTGGTTAGAAATGAGGTAAATTGTTCATTTCGTGTTTATAAATTAATTCATCTTATGAAAAGGAATAGGCTCTGGAGCCTTATTCCTTTTCTTCAAATCGATTTTGTGTTGGATAAAAGGCGAAGTGAATAGAATCAATATGCCATACCTTTACGTTCTTCGTCATTCATGTCGTCAATGTCATCATAGTTCTTTCTCTTGCGAGGATTGTTGTCACCATTTGCTGAAGGGATATAAGTTGAACTGGCGTAAAGCTTCATGTAGCTGAAGATGGTCTTTTCTATGAGGGAAAGAGCGGCAGAGCGTTTCTCGGGTTTTGAAAACTCTCGTCGGATATAGTTTTCAATATGGGGCTTATGATATTTTGCAATTACTTCTTCCTTTGTCAAGTCACCGTTCTTGAAAGCAGTAAAGTCCTCGTTACTCATGTCCTCGTTGAATTCCTTGTGGCTACCAGTAAACTTCATCGTGATATGGCATGCTCCCTGTTTGTCTTTATAGATACGGGTAGCCTCTACATCGATGAAAGAGGGTAGGACATAACGCTCTGGGTATGCCTTGCGCTTCAGTTCCTTATTTTCCTTTCGAAGGTTTTCATTTTCAGTAGTACTCTTTTCATTGCTGCGACGCAACTGCATATTTTCTTCCCTTAAAGCCGATATAGATTTCTGATCCTGCTCACGCTGTTGTTTGCGACGTTCGATGTCTGCTTGAAGTTGAGTGACTTTCTCAGTCAGTTGCTCTACTTGTTGTTGAAGCTGGATGTTCCTCGGGTCAGCCTTTAGATCTTCTACGAGTTGGTCAATCTTCTTATAGAGCGCATCCTTGGCCTTTTGCGAGAGGAATGACTTATACACCAGTTTCCTAAGGGAAGCGATATTTTCAAGAGCCTTTTTCTCTTTGTACTGTACGGCATTGAGGTGCTTCACGTTTGAGCTTTGACCACGTTCCATCTTGAGACATTCTGCTCCAATGGTCTGCATTCTTGAAGTGTCAGGACGTTGCAGACGTAGTGAAGTTCCATCCTCATGTGTCCAGTCTGCCACAAAATGAGCATGCAGGTTCAGATTGGAAGGGTCTGGATTGGTTTTGTTGAAACCTTCATCGCGATGGATATGAATCTGAATGCATTTGATGCCGAACTCCTTTTCAAGTTGCTTTGCCAACAGTTGTAGGTCTGCCATCGTGGTTTCAGGCTTGATGACGATTGGAGCCTCACGGATAGGAGCAGCTTTTGCCTGCATTTTCTGACCGACGGTGGACTGATAGCGTTCAGCTATTTCCTTACGAATATCTGATAAGGTCTTTCCTTCATATCGAGGATCAACCCAATGCTCATTGTTTGGCGTAAGTTCCTTGATGACATAATCAAGTTCTTTCATGCGCCAATTGTGTATCTCGCACCCAGGCTTAACAGGGTCGAAATGTAAGCATGTCTTTTTTGCCATATTATTTTTCTTGCTTTAGTGATTGATATTTCAAAAGATGGGGTCAAGGGGCGAAGCCCTTGTGGAAAGGTTCTTAGGGAATGCTTCCCTGAGCCCATTGCACTCTTTAGGGTGCTAGTGGGCTACCACCCTTCTAAGGAAGAGTGGCAGAGAACTCCTGCGGAGGGCTTCTGTCTGCCATATTCACCATAAAAGTTGCTAGGTTGCGGTCAATTCTTATGTATATCATTGATAGTCAGTATATAACTTGAAATTATAGCGCAACCTGTCAACTCGGGTCTTTCTTGTTGACAGCCTTGCTTACATATTGACGAGAACAACCAAGTGCATCAGCCAACTTCTGCAGATTCACTTCACCCTTATAGGTATTATAGAGTATCTGTAGGCTTTGCTCCTTGGTGAATCCCTGATACATTCCTCCACAAATATCTTGATAGATCTTCTCTGCTGCACTCTCAAAGTAGTTCATGCACTGAATAGCCTGAATCATTTCATCACCAGAGATTGTGTCTTTGCGATAGTATTCGAAAGTTTTCTCCCATAATAGATGAGTTATGATAGACCAGCGAAGGATGATAATCTGGAACTTACTATAGACATACTGCATATAGTCATCAGCGGAGGCCTTCTTGTCTTGCAGCATGTTGTAGTAGGTGCAATAGAAATCTTTTGCTTCAGGGGAAAGGGTAAGTGTAGTTGGCTCCATAGCCATCAATTCCCTCACGAAATTTGTCCAATAGGGCATTATGGCTTCACTGAGCTGCTTATCAGAATAGTAGGTGACGGAAACCTTATCGGGATAAACAAAGAGAATACGTTGGTTAAATCCGCTGATCATCAACTGCGGATTACCGAATGTTGATTTCAAGAGCCCAGGTTGAATGCCACCAAGTATATCCAAGAATGGCTCTCGGATGAAAGTCGGATCTTCAGTCTTGCGGTCGATGCAGAAGCTGGTACTATCCCAGATAGAGAGCATATTGCTGATGATACCACTACGATTATAGCGGTCGAAGTCATCAATCATACCCTTTATCTCATCACGATAAACCATCTGCGGCATAAAGGAAAGTGCTTTGTAAATGGCTTCGGGGGTAGTGTCGGTGAGTGACAGTTTTTTACAGATAGGCTTTGACTTGTTGCTATCGTCCTTGTCTGTATGTCGAAGTTCTTCATAGTAAGCCACCACCGCTTCCTCATTTAGTTCGTTGATTGGCTTGAATAGCATCTTCACTGGCGCACTCTTGTTGCTACCGCTTGGAGCCACGTGACATATCCACATGGAGGGATAGTTGGTGTATTTGCCGTCAAACAGTTTGATGGACTTGTTGACGGCAATACTCACAATGGCATAGATGGTTGAAACGATGATGTCAGTATCACACTGGTATACTTCCGCGAAGTTTTTGATAATGCCTTGAATCTCCACCTGCAAGCATTCAAAGGGTAAACATTGTTTGTTAATCATATACCAGATGATTAGCGGTTAGAACTTGGCAAGTGGTGAATCCCCTGCCGAATCTCTTTGAGCATTTCTTCGGAGTTTATACCATAGCAGTTCTGCCTGCCACCTTCAATCCATTGGCAAAGTTCATCCTCGTAGAAGTATAGCTTGTTACCTCTTTTATAGTGAGGGATGATACCTTTACGGGCGTTGGCATAGATGGTGGGCTTTGCCTTGCCAGTTATACGCATGGCTCCTTCTATGTCAGTGAAGACATGGTGGTTAGATACTGATGATTGCTCACATGGAGTAATCGCTTTCGACAACTCATAAACGAGTTGTGTAAGCTGATTGACTTTCTCTGTCAGGTTTTGTATTTGTTCTTCTATCATTATAAAATCCTGTCCCTTTAGTGGAACATCGCCGCAAAGGAACAGGGTTTATCAACGGTATATCCAAATACCGCTATAAACTAAAATAAACTGGGAATAAACTATACTATTGAGCTTATTCCCAGTGATTATTGGTTAAATTTGTTTGATAAGTTCTTCTGTGATACGACCGCTGAATTTCTTCGATATACTGCGATTGTCACCCCAACATACTTCTGGAATGGGGATAGATAGATTCTTCGACTCGCTTGAAGCCAACTTTGTTGCAACGGTGCTGAATTCTACGTCTTTAAGTTGATGGGGAAATACTTCTTTTATGAAGGCTGCACCATATTCATTACGTTTTTTAAGGAAGAACTTCACGACAAAACCAATGTGATAGATGTCTTCCGTAACGAGACTCGAGAATTTTGATGTGGCCTTAACTGTATATGGAAGATGTGGCTTTAGTCCTGTTGTGTTCAGTTCCAACAACCGATTATCTACAGCGAGGTAAATATCATCCAAAAGAATATTGGCATCTTCATCTGGTATAATCCCCTTAACGTGTTTATCAACAAAGGCATAAAAGAGGTTCTTGTACTTTGTAGAATCTTCTTGTTGAGCTTGATTAATTGCGTTGGGGCTTAAAGGGGAAAGAGTTGGAGGCTCCTCTATCACCTTATTATATATAATAGGCTCTACTGTTTCATTAGGCTCTGTTATTTCAAGAAATTCTGCTGTCTCAAAAGGCTCGGATGTATTGGAGTCGGCTATAGGTATGTTTTCTTCTCGGGATGAATCAGATGTGAGAACGGGGAGCATCCGTAGTTCTACGTGCTTCATCTTTTTCTTTCGTTTACGCCAGTTTTCTGGTACAACGTATAGGAAGAAGTGTAACAAAGCAGAGATACATGCAGTAGCCACTACATAGTAGAGTAGACTGGGGAATAGCAACATGTGCTGGTATTGAACCCAGTATGCCAAGGGCAGCGTCATTGCCAGAGCTGGCCCAACAATGATGCTTGCAAACAGCGTTTTGTGAAAATATTCGTCAATACTCATTACTTGTTATCCTAAAAACTGGCTGCAAAGGTACTAATTATTATTGATAACGAGCAATATTTGATGCGAAAAATAAACTTTTCAATAAGGAAATCGAGCCTTATCCTTCTCTCCATAAAACTATGAAAATAAGAAAGATATGGCTTGATTGTTAATGATGTCTTTTGATGACTATTTCAGAGAAATGAGCTCGGAAGCCTTACGCTTGTTGGCATCGTTCAAATCTGCATATATTTGGGTTGTAGTCACATTCTTGTGACCAAGCATCTTTGATACAGTGTAGATGGGGGATCCCATACTTACCTGAAGGGAAGCAAAAGTGTGACGAAGACAGTGGAAAGTAATGTGCTTGTCTATACCAGCAGCCTCCAGCCATTCTTTTAAGTTGTAGCCGACTATACTATAACGAAGTCCCTTGAAAATCTTGCCTGTACTGCGTTCACCACAAAATTCCAAGGTTTCCTCACTTATAGGGAGTGTTTCTTCTGCACCAGTCTTTTTAATACGATATTGAATAACATAACCACCATCACTACCAATGCGAATATTGTCCCAGCTCAACCTGAGTATGTCACTTACACGCAATCCTGTCAGACAAGAGAATAGTGCAGCCTGCTTTAGTACAGGAATCTTACAGGGAGTCTGGTTTAGTTTCTTCAACTCATCAAGAGTGAGTGTTTCCTTGCGCACATCTACAGTCTCAATCTTGTCGAGATAGTCATTGATGTTTTCATTCAGCCATTTCTCTCTATAAGCCATATACAATAGTTCTTTGAAGATGGAATAGTAGCTGGCCGCAGAATTTTGACTAAGCATCAGGCGGGTGTGTTTCAACTGATGTGCGTTGAGAAGATACTCGCGAAATCCTCTGCACAGTTCAATAGTGATTTCTCCAAAGGTACACTTCCCGTTTACGTACTTGGAAAAATGCTTGTACACCATGTCCCATTTTTGTTGCTTGGTACGGCCTTTCTCTTTGAAATAAGCGAGAAAGTCAGCCTTCTGCTTTGTCTTGTCGAGAAATCCGAACTGTTCATTAATAAGCGACTGTACACGGATACAACGAATACCTTCGGCCTTCATGAGCATGTCTTTGTTAAACTCATCCTCTATCTGATTCTTTGGATTGGCATAGATGTATATGCCAAGGAACTCGCGTCGGGTCATACGCATAGTCTTGGGATTACGGATGGCAGGATAGAAATCCAAATAGAGTGAGATCATTCCATTTTTGAGCTTGGCTTGGCGAACGGTTACCTTTGTGCATGTGTTACTTGTATTCATAATGCTTTAATGTTTAATATGTTATACTTCTTTTTGAAAAATCTGGGCGCAAAATTAGGGAGTGTATCGTCAGTATATCCTTAAACCGCTATAAACTGAGAATAAACTATACTGACAATGAATCATGGGGTATATTATCACATTTCGCTGGTACTTTACCTTGCTTCCGTTCCTCTATAATGCGGTTGAAATCATGTAAACTGAGTTTGATGTACTTGCCACATTTCTTCTTCGGTACATGATAGAATCGAATAACCTCTCTTACCTGATGGACTGTCATCTGATACATGGTCATCAGTTCCTCTACGGTTTTGTAATCATCCTCAGGCTGAAGTATGTTCTTTTCTTTGTCAACATGCAGCTTCGAGTAGTACGGCTTTGTACCTACATACTTTCGAGGAATGTGATGCTTGCAAACGAAAGAAGCGACTTGATTGTAGGTCATGTCGTATTTCGCTTGGATTTCTTCACAAGTGTACCATTGTGTCAGTTCTGGCGTTGGATTGTCTTTGACGAAATAATTGTCAATGGCATCTTTAGGGAAGCATTTCTTATCCCCTAAAGTGAATACATCTATGTTTTGGGCTTTGGCAATACGATAGACCGTTGTTTCCTTTACCTTATATTTATCTATAATCTCATCAATGGTGTAGAAAGGATTGGGTTCTTGTGGCTTGGGAGCTTCAGGGAGATGATTTGCCTGATATTTTGCAACAAAGGAATCCCAGTCCGTCTTCAAGATGAGTAGTAGCCTGTTGACTCTCTTCACTTTCAGTTTCTCGTTTTTGGCATAGTATCGAACTTGGAACGTAGAGAAACTGCTGTTCTTGACAATGTCTTGTACGGTGTAGTAGTTGTTGTCTGGCATTGTTGCAAGCCGTTTGAGATTATCAATGTGGCTCTTCGAGTAATAGGTGATGTTCTGAAACTGAATGCGTGGCACATTATGACGAAGGGCATACTTGTTTAGAGCGGAACGTTTCATTCCGTAAATGTCCTCTATTTGCTGGGCATTATACCAGTCCTTCAGGTCATATTGTACAAGCAGTTCTTTAAAATGCACATCTACGTTTTCTTTCCTCCAGAAAGTTCTTCTTCCTTCAACGATTTTGGGAATGCCAAACTGTTCGCATCTGCGCGATACAGTTGTCTTACTGATCTTGAATTTCTCCATCATTTCTTTGAGGGAGTAATACTCATTTTGAGTTTTCTTTCCCTTTTGCATGTTGACACGTTTCTTGTAGGAGGGAGCATCATCGAATAGTTTCTCGATGTCGCTTCTTCTGATGATAGTCTTTCCACGAAACTGCTTGGCCTTCAACTCGTGTTGCCAAAGATAATTGTAGATGGTACTTCTGCAAACGCCAAGTAACTTTGCTGCCTCTGAGGGTGAAAGGAATTGCTTATCCTTTAGAGATTCCTTGAAACGCTTACGTTCGTCCACTCTTCGTGATAGGGTACTCAAATCAGTTTTGCCATCTACGGGTGTGTATTTCCCTGATTGCATCTTTCTTTTGTACCTGTAGGCATGATCACAGCATTTACTACTGCAAAATCTTGCCGTAACCATCTGTGCAATGAATGTTTTGTGACACCATTCGCATTTCTTAACTATTTCCATATGTCCATTTTTTGTATGTTACTATTCCTTAATTCTGTCCAAATGTGTCCTATAGTGTCCAAATGTGTCCAACGTGTACCACGTGAGGACATTAGTTAGCAATCCAATGGTGTCCAACATGTTCCAGTCGGAGACATTGAGTGAGCATTTGCCGACGTTGGGATTTTTCCCGAACGTACAAATAACGTACAAAAATGAGCGAAAAAAATATCACCAACGATTAACGCTGATGATATTGCGAGTGTGGAAATGGTTGAAAGTGAGTGATTTAACTAATATCGATTAATATCGAGTGATTACCGTTAATCGTATTCTACTTTCCCACGCAGAAGTGCTGGAAGATGTTGTTGAGGACTTCGTTGGGGGTGATTTGTCCCTCTCCGGTTATTTCTGCTAGTTC
>OCTW011462477.1_pt1 | contig 11107 bp, 6 predicted proteins | sample 1539671 | NCBI WGS metagenome assembly OCTW01 (sample SAMN02144230, study PRJEB22623) | gut metagenome | biome: sheep rumen | host: Ovis aries | place: New Zealand | reverse complement strand
TTTGATATTGCGAACGGCAAAAGCCCTTTGGCGGGGTCCGGGGCAGAGCCCCGGCTGAATTGTTACATTCAAACTCATTCATAAATCACATCAATGGCATTAAATCCTTTGGTCAGAGGCACGAGTATGCGTTCAAATTCAAGGATGGAAACTTCACGTGGTTGTATGGTGTCGCTCAGGGCTGCATCTTCACGTACGCGTTGGACACCTCGTCTGGCTTCTACAAAATGACGTTCTCCAATGGTTTTGGGAACATTCACTGACATGCCGGATTCAGGGGCCAGAGATTCAATGCGTACAACGTAATTGCGTTTGCTTCCCTGCGTTACTTCTGATGATCTGGTCTTCAATTCACCTGTAAAACGTGCACGTGAAAAACGAAAATAATTAAATATACTCGTTACCCAATGCCTGTGGGAGGTTGCCATCTTATAAACCGATTGCCAGGAAATAAAGGCTTCTGCTACGGGATCGCGGGCAAAACGACCAGGCTCAAAAGAAACGCCGATCACTTCATGCATTCGGTTTTCACTGTCCTTGAGGTAGCCTTCGAGTAAAGTGGTATCCTCGGTAGTCTCTAATTTAGGAAAAGAAATGGGGTATTCCTGAATATTGAAAATGAGGCCATTCGTGTCCAGGGGAAGGAAGGGCATTCCCGTCGAAAAAGCATATCCCGGCTGCTCATAACTTGCACGATAGGATGCATCTGCTTTGAACCCCGCCGCCGAAATCATCCTAAATCCAAGCGTATAGTGATCCGTCCATAACCCTTCCCGGGATTGGGATGATAATAAGGATGTATGTTCATCCAGTCGCGATCTAAAGGCATTCGCCTGTTCTTCCAGATTCAGCTGACGCCATACCGGTGAAAATCGAAAAATTCCCATAGGTTCACGTGATCGTGAATCTTCGGCAAAATTCCAGTCAAATGCAAGCCCAAGTTCGCCATTGGCCTTGCTGAGCGTGTCCATGCCTTCATCTGACATGGACAGTGGGACGGTCGCGAAGATGGTCGAGGTTGCTTTTATCGTTGCTTCATAGGAGGAAATCCAGAGCGAAGCATCGCCAATGCCTTCCTCATGCTGCGTCACGACCAGAGCACCATCCAGACTGTCGAAAAATGGCCAGAAGCCTACAACAGGCATGGTTTGGCTTAAAACACCATAGATTAGGAATCGCTCAAAAATATCGGCAATCGGCAGATTTAAACCATCCGCTTGTGCCAGATCCGAAGTCTCTATGCGGTTCGAGTCGCGCATGTTGCGTATGCTGAAATCATCCAGAGGACGCCCCTGCTGAAGGGCTGTAATCAACATGCCGAAATTGAAATCGACCGTGATGACGGTTCCCGTAGCATACGCCTTGGAATAGATGACTGGAACACCATCTATCGTCATCCATGTCTGAGAATTGTCAAGCGGTCCGGCCGAACCGACGAGATAGGTTAAATGAGTCAGATTGACTGAGGCCAGAGCATCCACATAACTCTGCTCCAAACCTAAAATGTAGGTGAGATTCTGGGCTGTACGAATACCGCCTTTACCGTCTGCGGATGCCATCGTGCGAAGACTGCCACGGGGCATTTCCATAATAACGGTGCCGCCACGCTCGAGAAAACTGCGGATCTTCGGAACCCATGTCTCATGGTCTGATGCTGATTCGGTCAACACGATACAACGATAACGCGTTAAATCTGCATCCTGGAAACGCTCCGCATTCATCAGAGAGACCGGGCCTATTTCCTGCTCAAATGTATTGAGCCACGCATGGGAAAATGACATCTCCGAAAAACTGCCAGGGGAGGGCTCGATGACTGAGCTGTCGACAACAATCAGATAATCACTCACCGATTCCAATGAAATTGATGCTCCGGGAGAGCGATGAGATTCTGTCTTCCAGATAATGGGATTCAGGCACATATAAATGCCAACCATGATGACGGCGATGCACCCCCATAAAACAAAACGCACTCGCCGATCATGTATCAATTGAGCTCTACGTGACACTGCCGACTCCTGTTAAATCTGTATCCGATTACAGGAACGAAGCTTACTCTGTATGAATTCCTTTTCTGACTTGGCAATGCCAGTTTTCTTGCCCGAAAGGGCACGATAAATATCACAGGCCCTCGTTTGATTGCCCAGTTTCTCATACTTTTCTGCTTCTGCAATTTTTTTGGATACGGCAGACTGTTTGGGCTTATGTTCTGCTTCTTTCTTGGACTCGCTGACGTCACCGAAATCTACAATCATCGAATTGGGGTTAGAAGAGGCGGCAGATGGTTTCGCAGAGGCGGCAGATGGTTTCGCAGAGGCGGCAGATGGTTTCGCAGAGGCGGCAGATGGCTTCGCAGAGGCGGCAGATGGCTTCGCAGAAGCGGAAGGCAATTGGGACTTCTTCGCTGTATTTGCTTTGTTCTGGGGGGCTGGCTCTGCCTTGGGCTTGGGGGATGCCGGTTGTGCCGTGGTATCAGGTTGAGGGGCGGGAGGCTCTGCGTCAGATTCTTCCCCCGCAAGGCCATTACCCTCATCGGACTGGGCAGCATCGGATAAATCATCCGGATTGATATCACTAATGCCCACGGCCAATCCGGCAATGAGCCCGGTTTGGGAATGCTCTTTACTTAATTCGGATAATCGTCTGGTCTGGGATGCCTCGACTTCCTCTGTATCCTCTAAAGATTGTGCTGTGACTGTATTTTCCGTGTCTTTCGGCGAATCCTTGGAGGCTTCGGGATCTTCATCGGATTCATCGGTCGCTTTCACAACTGCGTCGGAGGCGACAGACGTTTCTGCGATTTCTTCTGGAATCTCTTCTTCCTGACTCTCTTTTCTCAGGGAGGAAATAAACGCCATGATCACGATTACCACGACGCAAAGGATGGAAATGATACAGATCATGCCAAGCAACAGCCGCTTTCTGTGCAGTAAAAGCTGTTCCCTTGCCTCTTCCGGATCCTCCAGATCGCTGTCGGACATCGATTTGGTATTGATGACCGTTTTATCCGTGGGAGCCAGCTTATGCTCCTCCGGCTGCCTGCCAAGCACTTCCGAAACCGCTTGGCCAAAGACATCCAGTGCGCCGGCAATGCCGCTTTTCGTGGTATCCATCACCTCCGAATCATCGACTGCTGCCATCACGGGCATTTCGACAATTGTACCGCCATCCAGAGCTGGATCTTCCGCTTCTTCCTCCGGATAAGCTGTAAGCATGCATTGGGTTGCACCCGTCGGATCCACTTTGGATCCATCTCCGCCTACCACGAGTTTGGGTTTGGGGGCAGCATTGCTGGTCGGAATCTCATTGTAAGCTTTTTCAAGATCCGCGACCATCTCGAGGGCGGTCTGGTACCGTTTGCTCACATCTTTCTCGAGAGCTTTCATGCAAATGGCATCCAGATGGGGATCTATATAATGATCGAAACGCGCCTTGCTCGGAGAAACTGGCATGTCCGTCAAAATCGCGCGCGCCATGTCCACCATGTTGTCTCCCTGAAACGGAAGACGGTTGGTCAGCATGTAGTACATGACGCTGCCGAGCGAAAATAAATCCGATGCGTATGTGACCTGCTTGCCGATGACCTGCTCCGGACTCATAAACGCAGGCGTTCCACACATGGCACCTTCACGCGTCAGACCTTCACCCTCGATGTCTGAAACTTTGGCAATGCCAAAATCCAGAACCTTCACCATCTCAATACCGGAACGCTGAATCACAAAAATGTTCGCTGGCTTTAAATCACGATGGACAATATTGGCCGCATGGGCTGCACTCAACGCACGGGCTGTCTGAAGGGCAATCGAACAAACGCGGCGCTGATCAAGCGGATATTGCTTGGGAATCAATACGCCAAGCTCCATCCCCTCAAGACATTCCATCGCAATATAGGGCGCCTGAAGCGAAGTCTTGCCATAGTGAAGGATGCGGATGACATTCGGATGTGAAAGCTTGCTCGCCGCCTGGGCCTCGCGCTGAAAACGCGCCAGCACCACACGATCCGTCAGCAAATCGTGCTTTAATATCTTCAGCGCAACATGGCAGTCCAACGCACGATGACGGGCTTTGTACACAATCCCCATGCTGCCCGTACCGAGTATCGATTCTACTTCGAACGTATTGTCTATCACCTGGCCAAGATACGGATCGGCCGTGCTCTCACCCTTCGTGCTGCGAAAAATACGGGCCCCGCACGAAGGGCAATAGCTCTTTTGAGGCGTCATTATCGGCTTGCCGCATTTCGGGCAAACTGCGTCTAGGGTCGGCTTGTTCATCTTGCGTTCACATCAAATACTCATGCATGCCGTCTGTGATAAATCACAACACGCATGAACTCCCGCTTTTATCTCACATCTTAATCTTCGACAATACAGTTTTATTGTTTCATTGTAACTGGACGAAATACATAAAACTTTTGCCCATGAACTGAAACGTATATTTCCTGCGTATCATCAAAATAAAATTCAAAAAATTCCCCGTCCTCATGCTGCTGCGCTTCTGAACGCAGATCGCTCAGTGCCGGGCTGTCAGCCAAAAAAACATGGCGCCATTGTCCCCCCAGATTCACTTCAAACTCAAGCGCGTCATCACATCCACAGGGATTCCTGCGCACACCGAGAAACATCGGCTGATTCGAGACGGTCGTATACACATCGTCCACAACTTCATCGACACGATCCGAAGCCGACTGTATCGCACTACCCACTGCATCCATCGATTTGCATGCGGTCATGCTCAGTAAAATTGTCCCAAAAACACAAAGACGAAATAACATGCTTCCCCCATTGTGACACATTTTTACCGCCTACGACAGATCGCGGACATTGTCAATTTTTTGTTTTGGACGGGCTTTTGGCTGCGCCAATGCGCCCTTCGGGCGCGGCTTTTTGGCCTTCGGCCAAATGCGCTGCGCCTGCGGCCGGCTATCGGGCTTCGCCCAATACGCCGCCGCTTTCCATAATCAAAAACTCGCAAAAAAACATTTGAACAAATTCCAAACCATCTCGTTTACATGTCCTGTAAGCGTCATCGGCACACATGCCCTATGACATGCCAATTCCTTCGAATAGACGCACAAAGACGGCACTTTTTCGCCTGCAGCGCCATTCTCATGAGGTTTCTAATGACAAAAAAATACGCTCTGCCACTCATCCTGCTCGCCACTTCCCTCTGTTTTGCTGCATGCAGCGATGATGATGACGATAAAGACAGCTCTGTTCGCACGATCGACAAATGGATCGGCTCTCCGTGCACCTGCGAAGGGGAGGGATGTGAAATGATGGATATTCCGCTTCCAGCACCAGTGCTAAACGCCACGATTAAGGGATGTGAAAATATCGACATGACGGGCGTCGAAGGCGGAAAACTGGCATGCTTACGGACGATAGCGGCATCCCAGGCAAATGTCGCTCCACCTACTTATTTTCCCAAAGGTTATTGCACTATCTCGGCTGTTGGGTGCGATGGTAGCATCTTCTGCGGCGCTGCTTCCTATGGGGATGTCGATAAGCTGACAAAATGCCCAAGCGGATCGGTCATGATCGAGTCCAAATTTGATTATCCCATCGCTGAATCACCATCTGTCATTGTCAATAAAACATGTGCAAAAGCATGTAATTCCAATGCGGATTGCAATGGCGATGGTGAAATGTCCTGTATCAAGAGAAATGGATATAAATTCTGCTATAATGAGCAGAATTTTGAATTCATGGGCGACGACATCAAATACACAAAATTTTAACCTCGCCTTGAAATTCATATGAATTTCGTTAAATACACGCATCGTCAGTAATTTCCTGTGCCATCTGTGAAATTCAATCCTGGATGGGCACAGCTTCAACTTCATATAAGGATCAATAACATGACATTGACACGTAAACTTTTTGCCCTTTCTGCTATTTCTGCGCTTTCGTTTGCTCTCACCGCATGCGGTGATGATGGTGATAAGAAAGACGATCCAACTCCGACGCCGACCCCCTCTGCCGACTGTACCGCCGATGCCTGCGATGCCAATGGTACAACCCTGAACAAATGCAACAACGGCAAAATCGAAGCAGTCGATTGTTCTGCAAATGGTCAGATCTGCTCCAACAATGCTTGCGCTGATAAGCCAGCTGGTAATGTTGATTGTACTGCCGACGCTTGTGATGCCGATGGTGTTACATGGTTGCAATGTGTTGGCGGTAAGATTAACAAGGTCAATTGCGGTGAAGCTGGTAAAATTTGCTCAGATAACAAATGTGCGGACAGGCCTGCTGAAACCCCCAAATGCACAGCTGCTGATGACAAATGCGAAGGCACGGTTCGACATTTCTGCAATACCGAGACTGGCGAAATGGATTCACAGGATTGTGCAACTGGCAAGATGATTTGTGACAACAAACAATGCATCGAAGCAAGTGCCGCAACCTGTACAAAAGACGCTAAAAAATGCTTAGATGATGCAAAGTATATCGTCTGCGATGCAAGTGGAAAATGGGGTAAAGAGCAATCGTGCGGCAAAGACAAAATCTGTCAGGGAGAGGGTGAATGTGTCGATAAGTCTGCCGAAGTAACCTCAATTATCGGCCAGCCCTGCACATGCACAGGCGATAACTGCAAATTTACAATTACCGGAGCAGAATTGAAAGCTGCACTCGGAGATGCGCTCATAAATGACGAGACTTTGGGCGGATTTGTTAGCCAATTGCTCCCAGCCGATGACGCCAAAATTACGGCACCTAACTATTTCTCAAATGGCATTAAAGGATGTGATGGCTTGGTTGCACCCGAAGGGATGGCTGTTGGATGTTTTACATCGGATAAAATTGAGTTGGATGAGGGATTCCAGGGCATGGTTACAACAGCTGGACAGCTTGTACCTCTCTTGCTTGGAGTAATGAAGGTAGATACGACCGGTATTGATATCACCAAAATAATGGACATGGTTAATCAAGTCGCTAAAGATGGTATTCCATTCACGGCAAACAAGGGCTACTGCCTCTTGGCTGATATTGATATCGCTTTAAATGTTACAAGTGAAGAGATTAGTAAATTTATCAAAATGAGCGAAGTCAACAAATTGCTCGAAAAAGTCAATACGCCAAATCACAATCATGAAAAAGCCAAGAACGCAAAATGTCCCGAAGGCAGCGTCTTGCTGAGCTATGGCGTCAATAAAGAAACTGCTGATATGGGATCGGCGGTTGTCGGATTCGATATGTGCCTCCAATCCTGCACAAAAGATGCTGACTGCCGCACTGCAGACGGTTACAGCTGCGTCGAACTCCCCAATGGCGTTCCTGCCGAAGGTCAGACCACAGCAGATCTTCCCAAAGTCAAAGTTTGTTTCGACCAAACAAATATTGATTATTTCACTAATATGACGAATTCATTCTCTGCTGTTGTACCTGCAGAATAATTTAACCAGTTAGCTCTATCTAAAAGCCGATTCTTTAAAAGTAATCGGCTTTTTTTGAATTTGATATAATATATATCATGAACGAAACTTATATATATTATGCGCCTAAAAATATACATTTGTACGCTCGTAACTTAATATGTACATTCCTATTATCGTAACAGTTCAGCCCTGATTCTCATTCCCCATTCCCTGTCAACGGTGAGCATCGTTAGATGCGAACAAATCCGTTTGTAAAAAAATAAAATCCAGCCTACTGCTGAGTCGTTACCTGTTACCTTCTTGAACATAGGATTCATTATGACGCTAAACGCAAAATTCATCACGCTCTCTGCTTTTGCAGCGCTTTCATTCGGCATGGCTGGCTGCAGCGACGACTCGGCCGCCCCTGTTCACATCCCCGATACACCTGAGATTCCACCCGTCGTCGAATGCACAGAAAATGCCTGTCTAAATGACAGCGTTCTTAAACTGTGTCGGGACGGCAAAATCTCCCTCGTTGACTGTACTCAAAATGGTCAGGTATGCATGGACAATGCATGCAAAGTCAAAACGGACGATCCGATTGTCGAACCAAAACCCGAACCCGAATGCTCCGCCGACGTATGCCTCGACGGCACGACGCTCAATAAATGCGTGGACGGAAAATTCGTTGCGCAGGACTGCACCAAATCCAACAAAATTTGTAGCAATGATGCCTGCGTCGAAGACACCACCATCCCCGAGGACCCCAAGCCCGAACCAGAATGCACGGCAGACGCATGCGCCAACAGCCTTTTTCTCAATAAGTGCAACGATGGCAAAATCGTACAGATCGACTGCTCCGAGAATAATCAGATCTGCCAGAACGACGCTTGTGTCGACAAACCCGAATGTGAGGCCGACAGCTGCATAAATAGCATTACGCTGTCCAAATGCAATGATGGCAAGGTCGAAATCGTAGACTGCTCCGCAAAAGACCAGATCTGCGATAATAACGCATGTGTCCCAAAACCGGCATGCACCGAAGATACCTGCTTTAATGATTTGACACTGGCCAAATGCAGCGAGGGCAAAGTCGAAATGATTGACTGCTCCCAGAATGATCAGGTCTGCAAAGCCGGTGTATGTGTCGAAAAACCGCAATGTACCGAAGATTCCTGCATCAACAGCCTCACCCTTGCCAAATGTAAAGATAGTAAAATCGAAGTCGTCGATTGCTCCAAAGATGGCAAAATCTGCAGCAGCAGTGCATGCGTCAAGAAACCGGTCGATCCCGTCAAATGCGATCCTAAAGCCGAGGCCACATGCGATGGCGCGATCCTCGTCACCTGCACGCCCGAAGGCGTCGAAGAACGCATCGACTGCACCGAAGAATCAAAATTATGTGATGCGGCGGCTAAAGAATGCGTCACTCCTGCTGCCGAAAAATGCAAGACTTCTCAAAATGCATGCGATGGGACAACTGCTGTTTTGTGCAACGAAAGCTCTGGTCTTTTGGATCGCATCGACTGCACACAGGAAAATAAAATCTGCAAATCGACAAAAACTGGTGATGTCACAACGGTTACATGCGACTGGGAATGCGAAGTCAATACTTACGAGACTTCCTGTGTCAATGCGACTACTGCAAAAATCTGTGAAGATCACCACATAATTACAAAGACCTGTGCCCAAAATGAAAGCTGCAAAGCCGGTGCATGTGTCGTCAAATCTCCCAAAGAACTCTGCCTCGAAAAAGGTATGGAATGGCTCGAAGCCACACAGGAATGTGTCACACCTTCTGTGCCATCTGTCGTCGGTGGCGCCTGCAAATGCCTCAATAATTGCACAATCACCATCTCTGGCAAAGAAATAAAGAGCATCATAAACTCTACTGTGCAAGGTTTTGCATCGGATCTTTTCAACCAGATCAAAGATACCGACACAATCGTTGCTCCCAATTACTTCCCTGGCAAAGAAAATATCGAAGGATGCGATGAACTTGCTGCTGTCGTGCCCGAAGGGATGACACTAGGATGTTTCCGCGACTCCAAAATCACATTCCCAAAAGGGCTCACTGATTTGATGAAAAACTTGCCCACCACAAAATTGAGCATTTTGGGAATCATTAATATCGATATGTCTGAATTTTTAGATGCTGAAATGGCTGCCAAAGTCATTGGAATCGCAGATTTGTTGGCCAATGGTATTGAATTCGCAGCACCCAATGGATATTGTCTTGCTGCAACGATAGATATCGGTGGTACAATCGCTGCCTCAATGACAAATCTTCCTCTTATAGGTAGTTTAGATATTTTAACATCCAATCCACTGGATAAAACCAATGGACTGGTTAAGAAAATCAATACCGGTGATCATGCTACGGTTGTGGCTAATGCTGCTAAAGTCGATAACTACTGCCCAGTTGGAAGCACTCTCTTCTCATACACGATGAACTTTGATAAGCCTATTAGTATGGATTTGAAGAAAGTTTTAGGCAAAATGATGAGATTAACAGCAACAATCAAAGGCGACATTGGTTTCGATATGTGCCTCAAATCCTGCAACACCGACGATGATTGCCGCAAGGACGAAGGCTACAGCTGCGTCGAAATGCCCGATGGTGTGCCCGCCGAAGGTCAGACCTACGACGATATGCCCAAAAAGAAAGTCTGCTTCGATCAGGCCAATATCGACTATTTTACCAAAATGACCGAAGACTTCAGCCCCGAAACTTAATCCACTAAGATTAAAGAATAGATACAACAAGCAATTCAAAGGCCCGAATATTTTTCGGGCCTTTTTTTGCGCTCGGCGAGCGCAAAAATTGACGATTCACCCCCTATGCTTTATTTTTCTTCGAAAGCTCAAATCATTCGATAATGCATCATGCATAATTATGAATGCATCATGAAATGTCATACATGCTACCACAATTCCCCATTGGAAATAACGAAAAATTTCGCTATGCTTATGCGCCGTTGTGCTTCGTTCAGGCGCGGCAATTCTATTTGGAATGTATTCAGTTGTACAGACGTATGCACACACGCTTTTGGCTGGCAGCAGATATGCGTCTGCACGACTTTATTGACATGTACAGAGGATTACACAATGTCCCTTCACTCAAAGTTTATCACCCTTTTTACCATTGTCACGCTTTCCTTTGGTATCTCTGCCTGTAGTGACGATGGGTCTCCTTCGATTCCCGATGACGCCGAATGTACCGTCGACGCTTGTGCTGCCGATGGGCATACACTGAATCAATGCCATGATGGCAAAATCGTTTCGCAGGATTGTGCCGATTCCGGAAAAATATGCAGCAATGGCGCTTGTGTTGATTCCGATGAAAATCCGGATGATTCTAAATGCACTGAAGATGTCTGCCTCGACGAGACGACGCTCAACAAATGTCATGAAGGCAAATTCATCAAACAGGATTGTTCTAAATCAGGTAAGATCTGTAGCAATAATGCATGTGTCAAGAAAACCGAAGAGCCGACTGAACCGGAATGCACAGCCGACGCCTGCGATTCTGACGGTATTACGCTTCTCAGATGTAACGATGGTGCTGTCGAAAAAGTCGACTGCTCGCTGGATAATGACCAAATCTGCAGCAACAATGCCTGTGCTCCTAAAGGCACCGAACCGGAATGCACAGCTGACGCCTGCGATTCCAATGGCATTACGCTCCTCAAATGCAAGGATGGTGTCATCGAAAGAGTCGACTGCTCGCTGGATAATGACCAAATC
>OCTW011619035.1_pt1 | contig 11109 bp, 10 predicted proteins | sample 1539671 | NCBI WGS metagenome assembly OCTW01 (sample SAMN02144230, study PRJEB22623) | gut metagenome | biome: sheep rumen | host: Ovis aries | place: New Zealand | reverse complement strand
TTTCTTGCCTGCTCCCATCGCAAGGATTACCGTGGCAGCGCCGGTGACGGCGTCGCCGCCAGCGTAGACGTGGTCCCTAGAGGTCTTGCCAGTATCTTCGTTTGCGATGATGCCGCCCCAACGCTCCGTTTCAAGCCCCTCTGTTGTGGATTTGATGAGCGGGTTCGGGGAGGTGCCTAGCGCCATGATGACTTCGTCGACTTCGATGTCGAACTCAGAATCGGGAATTTCGACTGGCCTCCTTCTGCCAGAGGCATCGGGCTCGCCGAGTTCCATCTTGATGCAGGTGATCGATTTGACGTTGCCGTTTTCGTCTCCGTTGATCTTGGTGGGGTTCGCGAGGAAAGCGAACTTGATGCCTTCTTCGATTGCGTGCTCCACTTCCTCGGCACGGGCAGGGAGCTCGGCCTTGGTGCGGCGATAGACGATCGTGACGTCCCCGCCGAGGCGCCTTGCGCTTCTAGCGGCGTCCATCGCGACGTTGCCGCCACCGACGACCGCCACTTTCTTCGAATGGTTGACTGGGGTATCGGCGTGATCGCGATAGGCCTTCATCAGGTTGATCCTGGTGAGGAATTCGTTCGCGGAGAGCACGCCTTTTAGTCCTTCGCCCGGGATATTCATGAATTTGGGCAAGCCTGCTCCAGATCCGATGTAGATCGCTTCGTAGCCTGCTTCGAAGAGCTCGTCGACCGTGAGGGTCTTGCCGATGACAACGTTGGTCTCGACATCGACGTCGAGGGCTTTGAGGTTATCGACTTCCTTCTGGACGATGGCCTTCGGAAGACGGAACTCGGGGATGCCATAGACTAGGACTCCGCCGGGGACGTGGAGCGCCTCGAAGACGGTGACCTTGAATCCTTTCTTAGCGAGGTCGCCAGCGCAGGTAAGGCCAGAGGGGCCACTGCCGATGACGGCGACTTTATGGCCGTTTGGCATGGGTTTTGCAGGCATTTCTTTGCAATTTGCATTGTGATAGTCGGCGACGAACCTCTCGAGGCGTCCGATGCCGACGGCTTCGGATTTCACCATGACGGGCTTGCCGTTTTCGTCTTTGACGATCTGGCCGTTCTCGTCTTTCTTCGGGAGCGCGCCTTTGCCGCGGACGCAGAGGCATTCGCACTGGCTCTCTTGCGGGCAGACGCGTCCGCAGACAGCCGGCAAGGAGGAGGATTCGGAGATGATCTTGTAAGCGCCTTCGAAATCCTTTTCCTTCACCTTCGCGATGAACTCGGGGATGTTGATGTGGACAGGGCAGCCGTTCACGCAGGGCTTGGCTAGGCAATGGAGGCATCTTTCGGCCTCGGCGAGGGCCATTTCCTCGGTATAGCCGGTGGCTACTTCGAGGAAGTTGCCGGACCTGACGCTTGGGTCTTGGGTCGGCATCTCATGTTTTTTGGGAGTCATGTTGGCCATGTTATTTGGCCTCCTTTTTGAACAGGTTGCAGGTCTCTTCGTGGGCATGCCTTTCAAAGTCGAAATACTGACGGCCTCTGGACATCGCCTCATCGAAGTCGACTTCGTAGCCGTTGAAGTCCGGCCCGTCGACGCAGGCGAACTTCATCACGCGCTTGCCATCTTGGATGAGGGACAAACGGCAGCCGCCGCACATGCCGGTGCCGTCGATCATGATCGGGTTCATGCTGACGGTGACGGGGACGTTATAGGGTTTGGCAGCAGCGACGACGAACTTCATCATGATGAGCGGTCCGATCGTGATGATGAGGTCGAATTGCTTCGGATCCTCTTCTAGCATCTCCTTGAGGGGGACGGTGACGTTGCCTTGCCTTGCGTAAGAGCCGTCATCGGTCATGACGACGAGGCGATCGCTTGCTTCCTTGAATTCGTCTTCGAGGATCAATAGGTCTTTGTTCCTGAAGCCGATGATGGAGGTGACTTTGGCGCCTAGGCGATGGAATTCCTGGGCAACAGGCATGGCGATTGCGCATCCGACGCCTCCGCCGATGATGCAGACGCTTTTGATGCCTTCGGTATGGGTGGCGACGCCGAGGGGGCCGACGAAGTCAGCGATGTATTCGCCTGCCTCTTTGTGCTTCAGCTTCTCGGTTGTGGCGCCTACGACCTGGAAAATGATCTTGGTGGTGCCTTTTTCTTTGTCGGTTCCCGCGACGGTTAAGGGGATCCTCTCGCCGAGTTCATCGACCCTTAGGATGATGAACTGGCCGGGTTTCGCCTTATTCGCCACAAGCGGGGATTCGATCTCCATTTGGATGACCGTGGGGTTAAGGGCTTTCTTGGTGACGATTTTGTACATTGGTTTCTCCTTAAAGAGAAAAGGGCATTTTGATGTTCAATACTCTTATCCACATCATTTTAAAGATTCAGCGAGGGCATGACCACATATTTCCATCATTTGAAGAAGCCCCTTTGAGCTATTAAAGTTTCACAAAGTTGCATAAAGTTGCATAAAGATTTCAAAGTTGCATAAAGTTGCATAAAGTTGCATAAAAATAATGGTAACAGAGAATCCTTTCAGCCTAATGTAACGGCAAAATTCCCACTAGTTTGATCAGACGTAGCGAGGGCATTAAAAAGATTACCAGCACGTTTTCGAGCAAAAACGCATACACGTCCCAAACGTTTTGCCGGAAAACACGCATTTAAGAGTTTGTCTAGATCGAGGGCAGCCCGTTCTTTCATTCGCTGCGTAAACCCGTAGAATCGAGGCAAGGCAAACGTCAATTTTTCGAAGTTCGGCATATACCAAAAACCGCCAACGGGGACGGCTTTGTTGATTTGTTGCTTCGCTCCTGGAGAAAAGCCAATTTCGTATCGCTTCGTTTATTTGACGTCCTTCTTCTTTGGAAGAGGGAATCCACAGTACGAGCAGGAATAGCCATAAGTGTTATCCGTTCTATAGCCGTGTACCGTGCCAGTATGTCCGCATTTTGGACAAGAATCGACGGGTGTGTCGAAGGCGCTGCAACCACCACCGGAAACGGCCTCTAATTGTTCATCGGTGAGCTCAATGCCGTTTTCTTTCGCCACCGTTAACAGTTCTTCGATATTATTGCATGCATTGACTTTGGCAATCTGCTCTTCCGTTAGGCCTTTCAATAATTCTGGCTTCATTTTGGGAACCCCGCTTTTTTAGGATTCTATCATGATGGTTTCCGTAAGAGCACCACTTATTTTGATCAATGTTACTAGCTGGGTGAACAACCTGCACGAATGTGTTTTTTATTCATAAAGATACAAAAGCTTTTTCATGTGGGGCACATTTGTGGCACGCATCATAATAATGTATAGGCAAGAGGAGCCAGTGTGACTACGATAAAAGAAATTAATATTGGTAAAATCGATCCATCAATTAAAGAAGTCTTAAAGAACTTAGTTCATGTTGATTTAGACTTCTGTGTTGATGGCGGTTTACTTTGCCAATATTACTTAAAAGAACACGCTAGATATACAAAAGATGTTGATATCTTGTATAACGCAGAAGAAAAAGTCGTGGAAGAAAAATTAAAGAAAGAGTTCGGCACAATAAACTTCTTCTGCTCTAATGGAACAGATAGTTTCTATGAACCATACTTCGTTTGCTTTACAAAGGTTGATGGTTTAAGAGGACAAGTCGAAGGAAAGAAGATTAACTTCCTTTCTGAGATTAAAACAGAATTATATTCATACGAAGGAATCACCTTTAAAGGAGTTTGTATCGAATATACGATTGCGGAAAAACTTGTTTCCTTATTAAACGAACTATCTCGTCCATACAAACATTTAGTGGACATCTATTCCTTTTCTAAGATTGATCAATCTCTCTTAGACAAAAAAGAAATTAAAAGATATGTGTCACTAATTGATTCGCAAGAAAACGAATTTAGAAAGAGTATTAATGCCAAAGAACAAGTTCTTCCTAAGCAAATTCTTGATTATAAACAGTTAACCCCGCCCATTGCGGTGCCCACTCTTCAAAGCAAATATAACGTCAGTAAAGAAGGGATGATATCTGAAGTTAACGAGTGGCTAAGAACAGTTTTATAAAGGTATAATAAAGAAAAAACGAAAAGGAGGCTAAGACATGAGAAAAGAATTATTAAAAGGTTTAACAGCTGAACAAATCGAAAAAGCTAGCCGCTGCCATAGTGAAGCTGAATTAATTGCTCTTGCCAAAGAAGAAGGCGTGGAATTAACCAGCGAACAACTCGCAGCTGTTGCCGGTGGCGGTTGTGGCCCACACGCAGAATCCCGCACTGCAGCGTGCCCGCGATGCAACGAACAAACGCAAGGGGAATTCATTGAAACCACCCCAGGTGATGGCAAATATCATTTCATTTGTAAACATTGCGGTTTCGAATGGTTTGAAAAATAATCGTTAAAGACCACTAATAGAAGGGGCTGTTCGAAAACTCATGACCCAAATCATGAAAACGAACGCCCCTTTTTCCTTCGAGTTGAACTTGCAACTTTGAGTTGCATGTTGCCTCTTCGGCCAATTCACCATCTTCGTAAATGTGTTTGATGTGCTTTTCAATATTTTGACGAGATGATTGGAAAAGCGACATAAGCCCTTCTTTGTTCATCCAAATATCGTCTTCGTTTAGGCACACTTCGACATTGGACTCACCATAATATTCTTTTCTATTGCCCGCATACGCTTCGACTAATGCTCGGTTGTTAGATAATCATTTTTGTCCAATTTCGGATAAATGACTTGGTGCGGAAGCCAATCGCAATAATCATTTTGAGATTATAGAGTTTGGTCTTTCTTCTTACGGACCTCGCTCCATCGTCTCGAAGTAGTAAGCCCCACTTACTAGTTCGGTCTTCCTGAAGTTCGCCCTCTTTATATATGTTTTGGATATGCATCGTATTCTTTCGTAACGCCTTTAGATGCGCTAGAATTTCGACAACCGATTCCCTAGGAACATCAGCCATGAAACAATTGATTTGCCGTACCTGCGGAAGCCCCTTGACCCTAATGGGCGACCATTACCAATGTCGTTATTGCAACTCGATCTACGTCGAGGATGAGGCCAACCGTTTCCAAGAGGAGCTAGAAAACGCCCTCGAGGGCTACAAGATTGAATCACTTGCCAAAGCAAGGAGATCCCTTTACGATGCGACCCACCGCCGCTATCCATCGGAATCTTCCGTCGTCTCCGCCGCGACCGCGGTCCTTTCGATTTCCCCCGAGGATTTCCTCGCTTCGATCTACCTCCATTCCTATGACCGCGACCCGGGGGAACTTAACGCCATCTTGGCTTCGTCCAGGGTTAGCGCTCCCGAGGCGGAGGAAGTTAATTCATGGCTTCTTCCTAACCTCCACCCCCGTTCGATCGGCCCCTTGAAAGCATTCTTAGAGAAAAACCTTACCGACAAAGCCCTCACGAAGGCCCTCTCCTCATTGGAGGAGGAAGCGGAGAAGGCGGACGAAGGGATCTACGACGTCTCCTTCCCCCGCGACGTCTTCCTTTGCTATAGCTCCGCGGACATGGACAAGGTCGTCGCCACGATGGAGTTATTGGAGGAAAACGGGTTCCTTTGCTTCGCCGCCTTCCGCAACCTTAGGACCGGCCGAGGCGCCGCCGAACGCTATAACGAAGAGATCTTCAAGGCGATGAAGGCCTGCAAATGCTTCCTCTTCCTATCCTCCGTCTCCTCCAGGAGCCCTAGCTGCGACGCGGTGAGGATCGAACTACCCTACCTTAATTCCGACCTAGGGGCAAAGCCCCGCGTCGAATACCTACTGGAAGACTATTCCAAGCACAAGGTCCCCCTACTCGCCATGAGGGTTATCAAAGAGGCCTTCGACGGTTTGCAATGGGTCAGAGGCGAGGAAGAGCTCCTCGACCGACTCCTCTCCCTCACCTCCTCCAAGCAAAACAAGGAAGAGCCTAAGCAAAATCCCGAGTCGGAGTCAAAGACTCCTCCCAAAGAGGAAAGCTATGACTATACCTGTCCCTCCTGCGGAGCAAGCATTCCTTATCTAGCCAACCCCTGCCCCTTCTGCGGGCAGAGCCTAAGTTGGGGGCAAGAGGAGGAGCAAGAAGAGCCCCCGATGAATGATCTTTCCTTTGGAAACGGGCAGTCCTTTGGAAATGGGCAGTCCTTTGGCAACGGGAAATCCCACGGTTCCACATCCTCCTCTTCTTCCGGAGGGTTATCCATTGAGGTCAACACCAACTCGGGGGGCGTCGAGATCAAAAACGGGAAATCCCTATCCGTCGTAGGCGGCCGCTATTCTCAAAGCGGCAACTCCCTCAAGGTGCAAGCGGTTTCCGATGACGTCGTGATCAGCCTTCCCCCTGGCGCCAAGGGAAACCTATCCATTGTAAGCATATCGGGCGATGTGGACATCACCGCCGACAAGTCCACCTTCAAGGACATCTCCGTGCAATCCACCAGCGGCGACGTCTACCTAGCGGTTCCTAAGTTCGATAGTTTCCGCTGCAACACAACCAGTGGTGACCTGACCACCAAGAAGAACTATCCTAATGTCTTCTTCTCTTCCGTAAGCGGGGAGCGTTGCTAAGCAAAAGACCCAAAGGCGAATCAGCCGCCAATGGGTCTTTTTATCTACCGATAAACCGTTATGGAAGCGGCCAGTCACGATATCTTGTCGACGTTAGCATAATTTAATAAGATCCTTCCTTAATTGTTCTTCAAAATATTCATCCATCTGAGAGCCAATAAAAACTAGGTCAACATTCTTTCCCAGTGCTTGCACGAGTTCTTCTTTCAAATTGGCTTGATCAAAGAAAGATTGGGCGTCACCACGCTCACAATAAATGTCGACATCGCTATTATTATTAGCTTCTCCTCTTGCATAACTGCCAAATAAATAAATTTCATTTACATGGTACTTTTTAAAAACCGGAAAAGCGCGTTCCTTGATTTGTTTGATTGTCAAAACATCAGGACTAACATCTTTTTCAATAAGTGTGACTAGGTAACGATTTTTGTTTCTCGTATTTTTCAGCTTTTGGATAACGATAGAGTTATCTTTTCTGACTCGAAGCGTAAACATCTGATATGTCTCTTTATTAAAATCATTAATATATTGTTTCTGATTAAATGCCATATTAACTCCTATCATACATATGCTATCATATGCTTTAAATATATTCACCTGCATTCTTTAATAGAAAAACCGCCCAGCGAGGGGTTGCTTGTAAGTTGCTTCGTGTTTCGGGGAGAACGATCTTCGTATGAACGGGGGAATTGCTCTCGTCCTAACGCACTAGTGTCCCATGACGACGCCAATTCTCCGAAAAAGAACAAACTCCTTTCTCTCCGACGAAGCCCATATTCGACCCGTGAGACGCGATTCCGACGACGACTATGTTTCGCTCACTCGAATCGATACCGCGCGACGTGGGACGACCGGTGTTAATTAGAACTAGACATTATTGAAAGATTGGTGCGGACTACTTTGCTTAATTTCTTTTCGTAAACCAATTCTCTACAAGAAAAATGCCTAATTATTTAGACGTTGCCTTGCTTTTTTTGGCATTACAACCTCTAAAAGGCCGGTGTGGTAAAAAGCATAGATTTTGACCAAAACAACATCGGGATGTACTTTTGGTAGTAATTCACCAATCCCAACCAGTCAGGATATATTCGCCGTTAGGCTTGATTTTTTCGATGATCGCGACATGGGTCGGGGCGGATTCTTTGATGAATTCGATAAGCTCTGCCCCGCTTAACTTCACCTCATAGCTGATGCCATCCTGGCCCTGGGCCTTGGGATGCTTCATGATGTCACAGATGATGGAAACGTCGGGACCGAATTTATATTTGAAGTCCGTCCCCACTTCTTCGAAAAAGGAATCTCTCATGGCTTCATTATAGTTCCCCTTTTCTATGTGTAAAGTCTTCGACGACGATGGTTCTCTTTGGGTCTAGGACGAGGACGGACGGGCATGAAAAAACGCCCAGAATGAGGTGAGGACGGTCTTGTTTGTAAGTTGCTTCGTGTTTCGGAGAGAGCGACTTCGTATGAACGGGGGGATTGCTCTCGTCCTGACACACTAGCGTCCCATGACGACGCCCGTTCTCTCGAAAAGGACGAACTTCGCTCTCTTGAAATAAGCCCCCGAGCCGCCCCACCCGGAAGCGATCGGCGTAAAGAAAAGGCCGCGTTCGGCGACGTCTGGTCGACTTTGGTCCAATTCGCATTCGCGAACGGTCCATTCCATTGGCGGCTGCCGCCGTGTAGCGAGTTGCCGTTATTGTTCACGGCCACGGAATATTGCTGGTCGTTCAACGTGAATTTGTCTTGGGCGATTCGGTTGGCGACCCTTCCGAGGGTAAACCCGTCTTTAGCAATTTGCTTATCGCCCCAGGTGATTTTATCAATTCGGGCTCCCTGCGCCTTGAAATACACCTTTAGTCCGGCGTCCGTATAGAGCTGGTTCTCAATCAATTCACGGCCATCATCGATGTCTACGAAGGCCGAGGATTCTTCTGGCTCGCTGCTGGTGTCGGCGGGAGTTGCAAAAAATACGGGCCTCCCGTCGCACCATATGGTATCTTAATGAAAAGCGCGTGAAGTCGAATCGAGGCTTTGTGCGTCAGATTCACGGCCAAGGGGGTCCGTTATGGTCCAGTTTCTTCCATTATTCGATGTCGCCGAGGACGTCGGCACCGTCGCGAAGACTTTCTTCGAATTGTTCGGAATCCCCATTCTCATTATCGTCGGAATCATTTTAGCCTCGGTGCTCGTCAACAAAATACTCAGTGTGTTGGCCGCGAAGGTCTTCTTCCTTTATTGGCCCGCGGTAGCCGCTTATTGCGTTGTCGCCTTTTTCATGACGACGAGGGGCAGCAGCCTAAGCCAGATCGAAGATCTGTGGGGCACAGAGCTGCTCGTTAAGCTTTTGATGTTCTATTTCATCGCGTGGTATTTGCTGATCCCAACCATCGGCGGAATCGAAAGCACAGATTCATACGCCTATGTTTATTCTTGGGGCGACGTGGATTACGGGGAACGGGTCTCGTATTTGCCGGGTTGCTTTATCAAAGCCTTCCTTGTTCTCGTGATTGCGTTTGCGTTTGCGTTCCTTGATACCATTATGTATGGCTATTTGCATTGGATACCCATGGTGCTGGAGCTACTGTGGGCGGTCGTGAAGTTCTTCACCGTCATCAAAAAGCGTTGACGCTTCGAAAGCAAAAATCGCCGGGGCTGGGCGAAAAGAAAAGACCCGGTGGTTTAATGACACCATTTTTATTTTGGGAATGTATTTTTCAAGAAACTACATTCTTAAAATAAACTATCGGGAATGTTCCCCGCGTTGATGGCGAATCGCCACTTCGGAACACGATCTAGAACCGATTGATGATCTCCTCAGGCATCGTAATCTCCTGAGGGTTCAAATTCACGATTTTGAATAAGTCGTGGAAGATCGCATGATCGGGTGAGCAACCTTGGAAATAGAAGGTCTCCTCCCCATAGTAGAATTCGACGCTGATAAGCTCATCGTTCTTGAAAAGGAACTCTAAGCGTTTGGCCCTTTGCTCAGGCGTGAGGATACGGTAACGCTCCTCGCCATAGTCCCTGAGCCAATAACCCTCGATACGCTCTAATTCCATGCCCTTTTCCGTAAGAAGAGGCTCAATGTCATAGCAATGAACTTGGAGGATGGCGCCCAAGGTGAAAGATCCAACCGGAATGTGCCATGCTTCTTCAAGGTTTTCGAACGGGCCATAGGGATAACGCCTGAATCGAAGGAATGAGGCTTCCGAGCCTTTGATGATTCCATAGGTCCTATATTCGGAATCCAGATATGCCTTCTCATTGAAACGGATGGGGCGAGGGCATTCCGTGGAGGATCCTAGCCCATTCGCGGAACGGCAGGACTCTAGCGTCACTTCCCCTTCTCCTGCATGCAAGGCTTTCAAAATCTTATTCAGAGCTTCTTGGATTTCCATCGATGTTCCCCCTATCTAGCGAGATTATGATAACGCATGGAAGAAGGCGATTGGAATCGATGGCAAAAGAAAAACAGAACAAACGCATGAGTTATAGCGGCGGCCAGGAAAGCGCCGCGGGTCGCGAACGGGCTTCCCGCCGTCGTTCTCTTTTGCCGCCGGAACGTCGCGCTTTCTTGCGCTTTGGCTCTCCTTCCGCGTTCCCAGGCGCGCCGAAAGGGCCGGCTTCCGCCTACAGCAGATGGCCGGACTTGGCGAGGCGGGAGAGGAACTCGTCCTCGCCGTTGTGTTATCCGTCATGATAATTTGTAACCGAAACATCGTATATAGGGCTTCGACGTCGATGGTTCCTAATAGGCCTAGGACGAGGGGCTGACAGACGACGAAAAAACCGCCCACGTGGGACGGTCTAATTCGTTTTTTGCTTCGTCGTCGAGGTGAATCCGGTTTGTCCTAAATCGGAGAATCGGGTTCGTCCTGCGACAAACTATGTCCCATGACGACGCCCATTCTCCTGAAAAGTACGAAGATCGTTCTCCCCGACGAAGCCCATATTCGAGCCATGTGACGCGATTCCGACGACGCCTAACAATTTGCCAGCCACAAGGAGATCGCGCGACGTGGACGACCGGGGTTAGTTAGAACGAGTTATATACAAGTATATAAGGCTGCTTCGACGTCGATGATTCTGAATGGGTCTAGGATGAGGACAGACGGACATGAAAAAACCGCCCACGTGGGACGGTCTTGTTGGCTTGTTGCTTCGTTTTCCGGGGAGAACGATCTCGTATGAACGAGGAGAATCGGGTTCGTCCTGCGACACAAGGTGTCCCATGACGACGCCAATTCTCCGAAAAAGGACGAATTACCCATCCTTCATCAGCAATTTGTTTTTCAGGCTATCCATCAATATTGCACCCAATGGAGCGGTTATCAATATTGACACCACCGCCGCGGTTAGCACCAACGTGCCGCAAGCAAGGCCTTCGGACAAAGCAATCGCCCCAATCGATGCTTGAACGGTCGCCTTAGGGAGATAAGAAATGACGATATATAGTTTTTCCTTCCAAGTGAATTTCGTTGCGATTACGGAACAAAGCACGCCTAAACTCCTAAATACCAATGCAATGAAAACCAGCCCAACGATGATTGCCCCTTCTTTTGAAAAAGCGTAACGAACATCGACCGCAACGCCAACGAGAGCGAACAATA
>OCTW010612561.1_pt1 | contig 11110 bp, 8 predicted proteins | sample 1539671 | NCBI WGS metagenome assembly OCTW01 (sample SAMN02144230, study PRJEB22623) | gut metagenome | biome: sheep rumen | host: Ovis aries | place: New Zealand | reverse complement strand
GGTCAGCCGCATAAAATACGTTAAAATGTGATATTTGAATATATATTATCACTATACGGTACCCATAAAATATACTAAGGAGGTTGTTACAAATGGGAGCTAGTGTAGCAAATTTTATTCGTGACGTACATGATGGAATGTACATTGCAATGCCGCGGAGATTATATGATATGATATATACCGCGTTTTATGAATCGTTGATGCATCCGGAAACCGAAATACTCCGAATCAACGTGGGTGAACGTCCTACAGAATTGGAAGATCATATCCGGCGGTATGAATTGGAAGGGGTTACGATTGACCCGAACTTGGATAAAGACAACTGTCTCACACGCTATACTGTAGTATTGGACATGAAACAAGTGTTCAATAACTTAAATATCTTTTATGGTGCAAACCCAATTGTATTGGAAGCAGAATGTGATGCTAGAGACCGTGCCTTGTTGCGTGAACGCCGTCGGAAAGCAAGACTTGCCGGTGTATCTACAGCGGTATCCTACACCTTCCGTAATTCCAAGTACGCAATACTCAAGAGAAAGATAACACAGAAATATGAAAATACTGAAAATTAAACTAAAGAATTTTGCCAGCATTTACGCTGGTATGAACAAACGAGAGATTGAGATTGATTTTACTAAAGCCAGGAACAAGATTACCTTGCTGGTGGGTCATAATGGCTCTGGTAAGACCTCGATACTCTCAAACTTACATCCCTTTCCATATGTGGAATCTGTCGATGTAAGAAACACACAGGACCTTATTCTCAATGGGGAAAATGGATTAAAGTTTATGGAGATCCAAGATGGGAAAAACCATTATACGATCTCCATAAACTATCTACTCCAACGAGACAAACGAGTGACCCGTTGCTTCATTAAGAAGAACGGGCATGAGTTAAATGATTCTGGACTGGTTCGTAGCTACTATGAAATCATTAAGATGGAGTTTGGGATTGAGCCCAGCTTCTTACGAATACTACGACTCGGCCCAAATGTATCGGATATCATCGCCATGAAGTCAACGGAGAGAAAAGATTTCATCTCCACCTTCTTAGCAGATATTGATATCTATGTTAAGCTCTTTGGTGTAATCAAGGATGAATCCAATTATACCAAGAACCAGTTGAAAGCTGTCACCTTGAATTATGACAAGATTCAAGATATTACTGTCTTACGTGGACAGGAAGATACCTTGAAAGCCGATAAGGTGAAGCTGGAAACAAGTTTGGATAAAGTGAAGATAGCTGTATCATTAAAGCAGCAAGAGTTAGCGTCTATCTTATCGGATGATGAGATAGCATCCGTGGTAGAAGAGTATAGATCTCATCAAGACCTGTTTGAAGCCTATGATGCTATCAAAGATGAGGTTGGAATTGATGACTTATATACAACAACGAAGTTGCAATATGTACAGCTGGAAAATGATGTAAATCGTGCAAAAGACGAGTTGAACCGACTGTCTGCACAACACGGTGAGTATGTGGTTAAATCTTCAGATTATGAAGGAAAGCTCGCTCTCATCAACGCGAAAAACCGCGCAGAGGATTTAGACGGGTTGATAGATGAGTACCAGTCTAAGTTAAAAGACTTCGGTACGATCCATAAACCGTTAGGTACCGTAGAACAATATCAGAGTATCTATGATATGTGGAAAACCATTACGGGTATGATCGAAAAGAGTCATGACTTACATACATATTCGATCTATAAGCAGTATATGGAATATACATCACAAGAAACGGTGCTGGATATCATCTCGAATGCCTTATCTGAGCAAATTGCAAAACTGTCTGAAGAGATAGCCACTGTACGTAGAAACAGTGGAGGCGATATAGGAGATATCTTAAAGAGCGCGATACTCTTTATTCCGCAAGAGTGTGGTGTATCGGATATCTGTCCATACTATAATCTGATTGCAGAGTATGAAGATAAGAAGGAATCAACCAGTTTGAAACGACTGAATGAGACCTTTGATATCTATATGGATGCAAAAGATAATCTCTCCACCTTCAAAGTGATACAGACGTATATTCATACCATCAATGGAATGAACTTGGACATCCAGTTGGACTTTGGTGAATTGCTACTGGCTGCCGTAAACTATGATAGCAAGTACTTTGAGTCTACTGATTCCATGATTCATGAGAAGGTATCCAATGCGACAGATTATGCGTTGTATCAAGATTTTATAAATAAGATCGATGACTTAAAAGCTAAGAAGCATATGCTAGATGATTCCGGCGGAATCAGTTTCATCAAGGAGGAGATAGAAACTCTACATACTAAAATTGATGAAATACAGTCTGAGTGTGACCGATATACAGAAACGGTAATTCCGGAATTGGAAGAGAAGTTGGAATCGATTAAACCGGTTATGGATGGGCTTACTGAAAGACACAATACCATCATATCTTATCGTGAGAATGCAACTTCATATGACCAACTTCGCAAGAAGTATATCGATGCACAGACTGCAAAAAACCGTAGACAGGAAATCGAGAAAGCGATATCAAACTACACGGGAACCATATCCCATATTTCTGACTTGTTACGTGATAACACGTATAAGCTTCGTGAGATATATCACAATATTCAAACCAAGCAGGAATTACAGAATCAGCTAGAACGTTTACAACGGCAGTATGAATATACTGAGTTGATTCGGGAATCTTTGTCTGCATCGAAAGGGATACCATTGATATTCATTCAGCTCTATCTGAAGAATATCCAGATACTGGCAAATACCATTATCCGTGACATGTTTGATGACAGTATTCAGCTATTAGATTTCATCATCACCGAAAAGGAATTCTCGATACCCTACATGGTGAATGGAATTGAGATAGCGGATGTATCGTATTCATCACAGGGTGAACGTACAACCATTGTATTAGCTATATCCTTTGCTCTCTTACAACAATCCATGGGTCGATATAATATCCTTTTATTAGACGAGGTAGATTCTGCCTTGTATAAGGACAATCGACGGAAGTTCATTAAGATTGTAGAAGAGCAAATGGATCGAATCGGATGTGAGCAGGCCTTTATGATCACACACAATAGTCTGTTTGAAAATTACCCTGTTGATATTATTCAAACATCCGAGATCGATGATGGTTATACGAAAGGACATGTTATATTTAAAGCATAAGGAGGTTTAATCAATCATGAAATTTCGTTTGACTGTATATAAGAATTATGCAAAGTTCGGCAATAAGAACTTCGACATTACCATCGACACCCATAAGGGTGTCAAAGGTGGTACTATTACAGGCTTCTTACCTTCAAATCGCATCGCAAGCCTTACTATCAAACATCCGAAGAAAAACAGTGTAACTCGGTACATTATTTCGTTGGATGAAAATGGTAAGTTCATTTCGTCGGAAGTAGAAACCAATCAAGCATATAAAGCCCGCATGTACATCTACAAGCATATCGGATTGGAGTTAACTGATGAGGTAGAATATGATGATATTGTGGATGGTGATAATACAATTCTGGTATCAGAACTTGGTGGCCAGGTTCGTTGTATGAAAGATGATAACCACCTCTTTATATCGAAATTTTGTACCTTAGTAGATGCCAAAAAGTTGTGTGACCGTGTGATACAGAGAAAGGACGCGCCGGCAACTCTAACCAAGAACCACACATGGATTGCTCCGACGCCGTTAGAAGCATCCTATTTCACATCAGTATACTTCTTACGTGACTTTGCTGGTGAGCACCGTAACACCCGATTCGATCCAATCATTCAGTCATTGACTATGGCTAGTACTCGGTTAGCACATAACCTTGGGATTTATACATCGCGTGATCTTACACCAATGGAATTCGCAACCTTGGTAAATCCTGAACACCACATTACGGAAACCATGCGTGACTATTTCCAGCGTATGGTAGCCATGACATTCTATGAGAAGCCAAAGACTATATTTGCTCATCGTACGAATATAGCTACGATTGATCAGGATATTCGGGAATGGGCAGTCGAAGTGGTTGGTGGAACTTCTACACAGAAGGAGGTCATCAATAAGGTTTCGAATGAGCTGTACCTTATTGCCAAATAAGTTAATATGATAAGGGTGGAATTCGTACCATCCTTATCATTTTTCGTATATCCAATGGATTCAAATATATATTATTTCTATGCTCTCGAATATAAGGGCTATCATATTTAAACTATATTAGGAGGAACTAAAAATGGCAAAACACAGATTTGTAGTACATGAAGGGATTAATAAAGTCCCTGGCACTGTTGCTTGGGAATACCAAGCAGATAACAACGGTATCAAATTAAGTAATGGATACAAGACGATTAAAGTTGAAGGTGACTTCATCGGCAAAGAATGTATGTTTAATGCCCGCGGACGTCGGTCGGAGTTCATTGGTATTGTACTGCCGCCACGTGATGAACGATCCAGAGTGTTGTGGAAACATGGATTCACTATGCCGACTCGGGTCAATAAGAATACCCTGGATCAGTATTATGACTGGCAAGATCTGGTTGATCGCAAATGTGGCTATGACCCGAATGATGGAATTGGGTATGGCTGCAATGAAAGCGGCGTATTTGTCAATAGCGCCAATGTAAAAACCACTGTCATCAAGCGTGATGGCCGGGTTGTTGTGGCAACTGCGATTGGCCGTGAACTTAATCAGGATAAAGGAGTTATGTTATCCTATATGGATGCCTTTGCAACCATGGATGACTTAAACGCCTGGGAGGAAGAGTATGAAAGAGTTGGATAAAGTCATACCAACAATCCAAAAGTACGACCCCCATATTGAAACAGGTGCTGATGGTCTTCGGACTGTCACCTTCCGATTCTATGGTCAGTTGGTTGTGATTGAAGAGACTGGTGAAAATTGGTCAGAACTTCAGAACCTGTTACAGACAACAATTGGGAAAAAGTATTATGGTCTTCAATCAGCTGCGGCTGTGATTGAAACTATTGTAATGGCTTAACTTGTATTATTACGAGAAACAGTTAAGTGTACGAAGAAGAAAGACATGGTAACATATACCATGTCTTTCTTTTTTACATATTTTCACCACCAACAATGTTCTTGCTGGCTTTCTCATTCTTAAGCTCAAGGGCAACTTCTTTTGCCATATCATCATAGCCATTCCAATCAATTACACCATGTAACAGGATATCTTTGATTACATGCTGCTTGAGTCTGGCTATGAACTCACTATCATTCTCATCAGGAGCTACCATCTTGACGATAAAGTCTGCCAGAGTCTCCGTATTGCCAATCATGTCAACCAGGTTCTGTGTATTCAGTGATTTCGGTCTAGTAAACCGGAACTTAAATCCTTGAATGGTCTTAGGATCCAGGCTACTATCCATAGACATCAATTTCTGATACCAGCTGGTAACAGCAACTTCTAACTCTGTCTGCATAGAGATGATTCGAGCCATATACTTCGTATGCTGCATAACCAGAGTACGACTAAAATCAACTTCATCAAATGCGTTAATGATAGCTGACGGTACACCCGTATTGGTTATCATGGATTTACGAAGCATTTCCATCAAATCATTGTTAAGCTCAACTGTCTGACCAGACAATATTTCAGCTTCAATCGCCTTCTCACCAGATTTACCCATTGGAACAAATGCTTCCTTATAGGTACCAACCTTAGAGAAGATTGTCTGTATTGAGGCTAAGTCATTAAACGATATCTGACGGTCTTTGATTGCCCGTGCAATCTCTTGTACACGGTTTACCATATTCTTATTGATACCTGCATTCCGAATATAATATACTCGCATATCATTGGATTTCGTCAGGATCGTAATAATTTTGAAGAGCAGTAAGGACAAATACAGCTTAGCATAGAAAAGAGACTTATTCAAAACAGACTGACCTTGATGGTTCTCAGGGTCTTCATTGATCTTGAAGTGAGTCATATAATTCTCTGGGATAAACTGTACTCTAAATTTACGTTTATAGAATTCACGATAGGAAATCGCATTTACGATCAAGTCTTTGAACTGCGGATTTGCTGTCACATATTTTTTATCAATGGACTGGCAAATAGCATCTGCAATTACCCCAATGACTTCATCATCCAGCTCTTTCCGTTTCGTACTAGCGAATGCAATATTTGCACGGTTCAGTGAAGAGTTCAATAAGATGGTATTGCGTACTTCACCGAACGTATCATACAGTACATAGTATCCGACACAGGCATCCATAACATATACCGGTATTACCTGGGTTGGTTCATATAATTTCATGAATACACCAGGAATATCCTTATATTCATCAATGGATGCTTTATCAGGTTCACCCATATCTACGATACCGTCGGTAGTTGCACGGTCTCGATTCCAGTAGGGTGTAAAGTTAGCATCCGGTGTGGATGCTTTACGATATGCCTTTAATGCTTCATCCCGTACATTCACATCTGCTAAGGTAATCACATTAGCATCTTCCATGAACGGAACTCGCTCATCGTTGCAGATCTCAATACCACTCAGAATCTCCTGAATGGATTCTTCAATTTCTGTCGTTGTCTTTTCTTTGACGATATTCGTAGAACCTTCATTGACAGCCTTTAACCAATCATTGTATTTCTCAGTCAGACTTTCAATGGCTGGTGTGTACTTCTTCGTACGATTTACATGAGACTGTGCAAAGCTGGGCTTAGGATCCGGTAAGGTGGTTTCCAGCACAGGATGTGTGAATGGGTTTACTGTAGAAGACTCGTTGTATATTCCTTTACGGATATCGATCTTCTTCTTCCATTCAAACTGAGACAGAATGTCTTTGTATGGGATAGTATATACAAAAAAGTTACCATAGGTAAGAGCCAAGGGGATAATCATGTTACTGAGTCTCTCTTTGGTCTTATACTTTGTCTCGAGGTCTACTACGGTACTATAGTTAATCGTAGTACCTAAAGAGCCCTTTTTATCCATCTCATTCTCATCATCGAATAACAGTTCACGAGAAACCATGGTAACTAAGTCATCAGAACCAACGATACTATCACGCATCGTATTTACCGCTTCGGTTAACTCATACAGATACTCTGTGATAATACGAAGGTCTTCGTACTTGTTATTGATATTTTTATATCGTTCAAAGAAGAATGCACTGAAGTTGTTAGAATCGTTGTTAAACAAGTCCTCTGCGGTATGAATACCCATCATGTAATTGGATGTGGTAGACGCCGTCTTTAGTGTTTTATTAAGAAACTGGGTAATATCATTACCCGTATTAGCTTTCAGTTTATTGATATATGCATAGGTATGCACATTCATTCGGTCATCCAGGTCAGAGATCATTTCATTGCCTGGATCACCAGAGGTCAATGAAAACGTTTTAAATCGGTCAAACAACTTCTGGATGACCGTCTGTTGTTTAACGACCGGGGCTAAATCTTTTTTAACAACGAATGTGGCACCGTTATCGGTCTTTCCACTATTCGTCACTATTGATTTTTTATCAGCCAAGGTGAACCGTCCCACCTTTCTTATAGTAAAAAATAATTGTTATGGACATGTGGAAATGGGTAGGGGATAATTCCCCTACCTCATATCACATGCTAACAACGCAATGTTTCAACCACCATACGGAAGATTATATTATCCGGATATGCTGATGATATACAGGTTGTAAACTGTTCTTCGCCATCATGCCATAACCAGTTGATTTGAATCATGCCACACTTCTTGATATTCGGAAAACATTTGGCTGTTAGTATAATTCCGATATCACTATTCTCATCTTCCCGTATCGTTACAGTCTCATATCGAATCAGCCGTTCAATGACTGAATACTCACACGTCGTTCCACTATAATGAGCGGTATCGCCTAACTTTGCAATCTCCTCATCATTATACTCAAAGAACCAGGATATCAGATTCAGCATAATCGTATCGGCTTCTTCTTTTGATAATCGGTTGGCTACAGTATACGATTTATCCCCATTCGTTAAGGTAACATAATCGTCCCCTGTCGATATATACATACACTTATTCTTGAATGCTTCATAACATGCTTGGATCGACATAAATGATTGGGCTAACTCAACCGGTAATAGCTCAACCATATGTGAAAAGTAGGATCTTCTAAATATCTTATTGGTACCTGGAGATCCAATATGATCAAATACGGCAGTGATCGGGACATTTCTACCCGATACAAACACCATATCTTCATATACCGTCTTCAATAACTTAATCGCATTGAATGCCTTGGTATATTCTGCTTTTGAAAGTTCACGTTTCATCCTTTTCCAACTCCTCAAGAACTTCCATTAAGGTTGGTAAGTTAAACCACTTATTGCCAGTCTTAGCATAATTTTTCGTTGATAAGTCATCGAATAAATCTTTGGCCGGATCAAAGAATCGGTTTGTTGGGTCCTGGTTTATATGCTTCCAGTCTTCCGCTTTCAATACGAGTTTACCAACCAATGGATTCTGCCCGATATTATTCGATATAATAATAGACGGATACAGCGAACTAACCTTGATGTTCAGTTAGGGTCGTTAATCCTAACCCGCTAATTTAATAGCAGCTATATGTCACCATATAGAGCAGACTATATCTTCATCCATTATCTGGATGCTCCCCATTTCCACCTACTTGGGTGTACGTCATAATGACTAGTCGTTGAACCTTGCTATACAATATAGCCTTGGCTGCTGATTATCTCATTGAGACTTCCCAGCAATTAAAGGAGTTTGCATACAGCATTACTGCTATATGGACCTATGTTACTAAGTCAAAGTCAATGGCATAACTGAATACATACTTAGACTGTCTTCCATATAAGAAGTCCCCTACATGGTCATTGTTTAGCGGGTTCCCTACTAAGGCCCCTTCATACCCATGACTGATAGGTCGACTCCAATCCGGATTTCCGTCTTCATCCAATTCATACTCACCATCAGACTCGTCATCTGCTTTATCATCGTCTTTCTTATCATTGTACTTGATATTGATATTATTCCCTTTGATAATGTCCAGATTCCGATAATAATCCATAAAGACACAATTCTTCAAGAATATCGTCTGACTGAATATACTATCATAATCGGTTGCATTATCATACGCTCTCTGGAATATCGTTTCAAGGTCTTTACACTTATTCTCAATCCCATACTGCAGAAGTACGTCTTTGATATTATACATAACGAACTTCTTATAGTTCACATAGGGTAACGTCTTAATGTTAGCCTCGTCACTATAATCCAGCTTTGTATCACCCAACTCCGTTAAACCGATGGCATTCAACCGTAAGGATGGAATCTCCGCTTGTCCTTTACGTACCTTCGCATAATTGATCATCTGATCTTGAAATACCGTATAGGACGCACAACGGAAAATGTCCTTCTTCGTCTTAAAGTCGAAGTTACGTCGATCTTTCTTAAACCAACAATACGGATACTTAAAATCCGGATGACACATAATCTCTGTCGGTTCAATACCCAGATAACATAACCGACTCATGATGTATGGAATATCGAACGACAAGTTCCATATCAACATGAAGTCACGCTTCAGATTATGTATCAATGTAAAATAGTCTTTCAGTAACTTGACTTCATCGTCATACATATAGATGCGATATTTCAGTTCGCCATAGGACTCATCAAAGGCTGCATGTAATTCCTCGATAAAGCTCGAGATGCCTTCCTCAAACTCGTCTATTTGTGGGTTGTTGGGATTCCGTAATAGAAAAGTGAAGACTGTCTTTAACTCTTCATCCACCATCGTGATCGCATTGATTGGGCATTCCCCATTCTCAGGCATCCCTTTCACATCGATGGTGTCAACTTCAATATCCATATAGGACTTGGTTATACTTTCATCAATTCCCTGCTCTGCATAATGTAACATCCATTCAATGCGAAAGTAGTTCTCATAGGGAAAGTCAGTACCAAGTACACCCGGATAGTGATGTAGCTTATTCAGCTGATAATAATTGCCGGTCGTCCGACAATAATCAACTAACTCTTTTGCAAACTTCGTCTTTGCAATTTTTGCAATCTGATATAATACTTCATTATATGGGACAATATACTCGTCACATTTGCTTCTTGGCATAAATTCCGGATAGTATGCTGTATTCAGATATTCATCTTTTACCACATACATTCGCATCAACGGCCGTTCAATCTCTAACATATGCTTCTGCTTGGTATGTACATCTTTATACACTACCGTACACACATCGGGTGTTCCCAATTGACGATTCGGCCGCATATAATTCACATTCAATAACAGGAGACCCTTTGTATTAAACCCTTTTAGGATACCTTCTCCTGAATTGATCTTTGGTTTCGTTAATGCCATACGTATCACCTCATATGGTTGTTAAATGGAAAATTGTCTACAAGCAACGGATACTAAAAAGCCATGGATAGCATTAGCTATCCATGGTTTCTGTTGCTGCAGTAGACATACGCTTTAGAATCTCTTCTTCGGAATCCTGGTATGTGGACAGATCTTCCACGTTACCCAGATAGTCATAGAGATACGGAGCTGACACCTGTACTGCTTTCTTATACAACTCCACGTTGTCGATGCATGCATTCCGAAAATCCTTGGATGAGAACTTCATCTCAGGAAACCCTTTCAGATATAAGTACGGATTCCGTCCTTCAATCAGACCAAGTTCTTTCATAAACTCATACATCGTACGATATCGGTCAAATCCATACTCTGCATCATAGATCAATACACAGCTTGTACCGGCTTTATTTGTCTTCGACTTAATCAACTCTACCCGAATCGCAAAGCCATCGAAGCCATCTTTCTCTTTGGTGAATTTACCACAACTTACAAACTTTAATACTGTCTGTGCCAGATACAACGGTGCATTACCACCAGGCATTGCTTCATCCTGTTTCATATACATGATCTGTGCCTGGGATTTTGCAAATGGATTCATCTCCATCTTATTGTTAATATGGTTGATCATCATTACGATGATATTTGCTTTCTTGATTACTGGACGTAATCGCTTATAGAACTGAGAGATGACTCTGGCCTTACGTGAATCATAGGTCTGTCCAGCCATCCCTTCTAATCCTTCCAGATCTTTCGTAACCAGCATCGGTAAAGAGTCAATAATCAATACAGTCGGT
>OCTW011511232.1_pt1 | contig 11113 bp, 10 predicted proteins | sample 1539671 | NCBI WGS metagenome assembly OCTW01 (sample SAMN02144230, study PRJEB22623) | gut metagenome | biome: sheep rumen | host: Ovis aries | place: New Zealand | reverse complement strand
GAGAGTGTAACATTGGAGGTGCTAAGTAGAGTAAAAGGGGCATTTAATTCACAGCCGGAAAAACATTATCCTAATACAACCTATCTGCCCAATATCTCAAAATTTTCCGCATCTTTGCCAAATGTGGATTTTTCGGTAACGCAAGAAAACATCTTATTTATAGGAAAGATGGATCATAAGCCTAATATACAAGCTTTAGATCATTTCCTAAAGTGTATATTCCCAATATTGCAAAAATCACATCCCAATGCAATCGTAAGAGTAGTAGGAAAAATTGTTGATTCAAGGTTGTTGCAGTTGTGCCATTCAATTCCGAATGTGGTTTTATGTGGTTTTGTTGATGATATAATAACTGAGTATGATGTATGTCGATGTGTCGTTGTTCCACTATTATCAGGAACAGGAACAAGTGTTAAACTGGTAGAAGCAATGTCATTAAATCGTGCGGTTGTGACTACTACTATTGGTAAACGTGGATTACATGAGGCTTTTGCAGAAGGTAATGATTATCTATTAGCAGATAAAGATGAAGATTTTGCATGCGCAATATCTCGCTTATTGGATGATGAACATCTAAACCATAAAGTCGCCAATAGCGCCTGTCAGAAAGTTAAGAGATATTATTCAGAAGAAATGTTCAACCATATTGTGAAAAATGTAATATTTAATGCCCAATGAATAAGTTATTGACATTGGCAGTGCCAACATATAATATGGAGAAATATTTGGCACGTTGTTTGGATTCTGTCCTTTGTGAGAATCAAGATTTCTTGGAGGTGCTTGTGGTGAATGACGGAAGCAAAGACCGCTCCTCTGAAATCGGGCATGAATATGAGTCAAAGTATCCCAATGTGATTCGTGTTATCGATAAGGAGAACGGCAATTACGGCTCATGTGTCAATCGTGCTTTGGCTGAAGCTAATGGTAAGTATTTCCGCATGCTGGATTCAGACGACTGGTGTAATACTGATGCATTGAACCGGTTGCTTGAGAATATGAAGACCTGTGATGCTGATATGGTGTTAACGATATCAGAGGACAGAAAGGATGGGATGATAATACGTCGCATGGAAGCACCATGCTCAGTACAAACCGGGCATATATACAAAATGGATGAATTTGACGGGATAGCTCTTGGATATCAGTATCTATTCTGCTCACATATAATAACATACAAAACTGAGTTATTACGAGCTATAGGTCTTAAGTTGCAGCAAGGCATAAGTTATACGGACAATGAGTATGTATATTTCCCGATGAGTAAATGCACTTCTGTCGTGTATTATGATTTGCCGGTATATCAATACTTCATCGGGCGTGAAGGACAAACAACGGATTTTAGAGTTGTTGTTAATTCGGTTAACCAGATAATGTCAGTACTTAATCGGCTTTTGGATGATTTTGAACATCATAAGTCAGAGCGTTCGTCTGCTGTATGTAACAATCAAAGCATATTACTGGATATGTTAATATCTTGGGTATATATGTGTGCTTTCTCCAGATTCGGTTTTAAGCTCCGGCCGATTATAGATAATCTGGAAACAAGATTGAAGAAAGATGAATCATTGTATATGATGTTGCAATCACATCAAATAAAAACATACGGATTTGATGCGTATGGATACTATAAGCGAACCGGAAGATATGTCAATCATCCTCTATCCATATTGCACTGGGGCATGAGTATGGTATCCATGAGATTAAGAAAGAGCTTAAAACTTTGAGAAACCGGTTTGCCCATATCCAATAGTTGTAAATCAGCAGAATGGAAAGAAATCAATCTATAGATCTGGTTAAAATAATAGCCATGATCATGGTTGTTAGGATGCATGTGGGTATAAATCACATGATAGCGTCGTGTTGGCCCTTTGATTTCGTTTTTGGGCTTTTGGTACCGGCTATCCCATTATTCTTTATGGTAAGCGGCTATCTGATGCAGGGTAAAATGCCCACGTATAACTATGTGTTCCATAAGATACTAAACATTCTTCGGTACGTTTATACGTTTATTATAGTTACGGCTATAGTAATGAGTGTGTTATCCGGGCACCTGCCACAGTGGAATATATTGTACGAGTGGTTTGTACAACGTGGTTTCTACTCTGTGTTCTGGTATATGGGCGCAATGATTATTATGTACATGCTTGCTCCCATTGTATGTAAAATAATAGCAACTCCTAAAGCGCGGCTGGCTTTGTCTGCAACATTGCTGATATGTACGGTAATAGTCATATTAAACGTGACAATACATTTTGAGCAGCAATATATTCGACAAACCTTTCGGATTTGGACATGGCTGTTTTATTTTATGCTTGGGGCTTATATTAAACGATATGGATGCAGTAATCACATTAATTGGCTCAGCGTATTGATTATGATGGGGACGTCTGCAATCTTTATCATACCATCTATAGCTCACTATGCCTTCGAATATCTTTATGGTTCGGTCGTGTGTGCGATGTATGCCTATTGTATTTTTTGTGCATGCCTGAATACACAAATCAAGCAATCAAAGGTTATTTCAGTATTATCATCCGTATTTCTCCCGGTATATTCATTTCACGTGTACTTTTATATGTTATCGCATATGCTGATGGAGTATTATCTGCCCATTGATGTGATTCCGGCCGCACTCCAAGGAAGTGTGTGCTTCGTTGGCGTCTTAGTTGCTTCAGTTCTGATTTCACTGATTGTCACGAGAATTCCATACGTAAAGAATATATTCAAGATATAATAAGTCTAGCATATTGCTGTATACTTTAGGAGGATGTTATGAAGTTGCTTTCAATCATTATTCCGACCTATAACATGGAAAGGTATTTGGACAAGTGCCTTTCATCCCTTATTGTGGATGATGCGGAAATATTAAAACAATTGGAGGTACTTGTTATTATTGATGGTGCAACCGACCATTCATCTGAGATAGCCCATTCGTATGAAGCATGCTATCCGGGAGTGTTTGTGGTTATAGACAAGGAGAATGGTAATTATGGCTCATGTATCAATAGAGGACTGCAACTGGCAACCGGTAGATATGTGAAGGTTCTGGATGCTGATGACAGTTTCGATACTGCAAATTTCGGGAATTATCTGCGTTTCTTGAATGGCGTGGATGTTGATATGATTATTACTCCCTGCCTTTTTGTAGACGAGGCAGGGAATGAAAAACAACATGTAGCATATGATTTGCCAGAAAAAGAGATAATTACATGGCAGCAATTAACCCCTGCATTCAAGAAGAAATCTTTACTGATGCATGTCGTGACTTACAAGTTGCAGAATATAAAGGACATTCACTATAAGCAAACGGAGGGCATCTCCTATACAGATCAGGAGTGGATATTTACGCCGTTAACAGCAGTAAATAAGGCGATAGCGTATCCTCACACAATATATAAATATCTGATCGGCAGGGAAGGGCAGACGGTCAATCCGGAAATATTCAAACGTAATCTGTCGCATAATGAGCAGTGCTGCAGAAGAATAATTAGAGATTACAAATCTTTTGGAAAGTTTGAGCCGGCGAAACAGGAGTACATTGATTATAGGTTTGAATTAACAATAACAGCCATGTATTATTGGTATCTAGTGCAATATTCTGATATGGACATACAGCAATTGGTGCAATATGATGATTATGTGAGGTCGGTAGATGCATCATATGTCAAGTTATTGGATGCTCAATGTCTTAGATTTACGAGATATCGTTATATCAGTCAGTGGCACGAAAATCGCCATGAGCGAATCTCGATCTGCAGATTGTATCGTTTTTATTCGCGGATAATGAGTAAAATATGCAATATGTATGCACGGTAAATTGACGCAAATTCAAGGGATACGTGCTATAGCGATGCTCGGTATATTCATTATGCATACGTCCGTATGGCTATCCGATGATTTAGGTGCATTTGCAAAGATCGTAGGGAGATTGGGAGGCTCGGGAGTCGCAACGTTTTTTATGTTATCTGGTTTTCTGCTGGCATATAAGAACAGAATGATACCGACCATTGAGAGAAAAGATATCATCAAAGCGGCATGGCAAAAGGCGAGTAAGTTGTATGTGCTTTATCTTATTACATTTGTTGTCGTGTTTATTTCTGTTTGGCCTACATCTGCAAGAGATTGGTTGCGCGATGCTATAACAGCAATCTTTACATTGACAATGACTCAGGATTTTGTCCCGTTTGTCGGTATAGTCAATGGCTTTAATGTCCCAGCATGGTTCTTGTCTGCATTGTTTGGAATATGGATTATAATTTTCATGTTTCCCAAGATGGTTAACAAGATGTTGAGATTATCTGTCGGACAATCCGTCGGTGTCTTAATCGCTGTGATGTTAGCACAAGAATCATGGATGCTATTGTCAAAATATTGTATAGCTCCATTACTATCACCCAAAGTGTATAGTTGGACGTATGAGTGGATAGTGTATTATAATCCCGTCATTTGTTTCTCAGAGTATAGTGTCGGCGTTCTGTTAGGACGCTTGTGCGTGCAGAAGCAATTGCCTGTTAAGAGCCAAAATCTAATAGCCGGTATTACACTATTTAGTGTTGTGGCGTATGCCGTGATGTTGATGACAGATAGGTCGCACGTATCGGTGTCCAAGATGATAATTGCGGAATGTTTTGTGTGTGCAGGGATTATAGCCGTAATGTCTCCGCGAAGTATAGGTTATCGGATATTATCAATGCGTATGCTTGTTTGGTTCGGAAACATAAGTGGTTATTTTTTCTTAATTCACGGGGCAACCAATTTCATGTTACGAGTAAGGGTGGTGAACTATATTCCTAAGCCCATGCTCTTTTTCGTGTCGTTTGCAATAAGCATTTTATTAGCAGTATGTGCTGATGTCTTATATACTCACAAGAAACATAATACTATATCCATATATAATGAGAACTCTTAAGGATTATTTGATTCGGGGATTGAGAGCCGGCTACCGGTGCATAACACGAAAGAAATTTCCTCCTCCGGTATGTGAATGTGACAGGCAGGCCGCTAACGATATGATATATGATTTGTTGGCTTCAGATAAGCCATGTATGATTTCGAGAATCGGGAGTGGAGAATCCAACTGCGTCAATAATTATTTGTGCGTGAATAGTAATGCTCCGTCATGGAAGAAGTGGTGGGATTATATCTCGGATAACACCGAAACTCCATGGTGGAATGACAGCAGTATTAGAACATTATTTGTCAATACCGGTGTTTTCCCGCGTTCACAACAGATTGCAGAAAGGTTTGCAGAACGATATCTTGAGGATATACCTGAAATAGATTTGCTGGCTTGTATTTTTTATACTGAGAAATATATGCCAATCCCAGCAACAGCTCATAGAATCCAATTTGAGACGCTATTGCCCTATTTCGTCGACAGGCCATGGACAAGAATACTGAAGGGGAAGCGGGTGCTGGTGATTTACCCATTCGAGCAGACAATCCACCAGCAGTATGCCAAACGTGAAATGCTTTATACGCATCCTGAGATTCTTCCTGATTTTGAATTGATAACCCTGAAAGCAGTCCAAACGATAGCTGGAAACAAGTCTGAGTTTTCGGATTGGTTTGAGGCACTTGAGTATATGGAGCGACAGATTGACAAGATTGATTTCGATATCGCGTTGATTGGTTGCGGAGCGTATGGGTTGCCATTGGCAGCATATATCAAGCGAATGGGGAAAAAGGCAGTACATTTGGGCGGAGGTGTACAATTACTATTTGGAATTTTAGGAAAACGTTGGGTCGTTGATTATCCCAAATTATCGCCATGGCATTATCTGCCAGGAAAAGATATTGATATAGATTATACACCAATCTTCAATCAGCATTGGTGCTATCCTTTGCCTATTGATACTCCGAGTAATACTCAAGTGGTAGAAGGGGCTTGCTATTGGAAATAGAAAAGTCAGCATGTCAGGAAATATTCCAGATAAGATATTACAATACGGTATATTGGCATTAAGTGTGTCCTCAGTTGGGCAGTGGCTTAGTTTACCCATCGGGCCAACTGTACTATGGTGGGCATTTTATGCCCTCATGATTTGGACTATGATTCGGTCGTGGGACAAATCATATATTCCGTTTTGGCTCATCGCATGGATGTTATTTATACTGATATCGAGTGCCGTTGGAACTCAGTTTTGCAGAGATTATTGGGACTGGAAAATGTTGGTGGGACATGGTTTCGGATATGCGATTTGTCTAACAACGCTGGCGGCTTATGATCCAGAGCGCGTTCAGTTAATATTGAGCTTCTTATACAAGCATATATGGAAAATATTTATACTTTTAGTATTTTTTCTGACATCAGACGGTATATCAAAGTTTATGCTGCCGATGTCGTTCCTTGCGATATTTTATCCAATACTGAATAAAAAATACAGACGTTATGTCTGGGCAGGACTTTTGATAACGCTTATCCTTGGCTATGATGGGCGAGCAGATATAATAAAATCATTGTTTTGTGTAGGAGTCGGATTGTTTTCATTACGGTATGATACTGTAAAATACGCACGTAAGTGGTATTGGGTTATGTATCTGCTGCCATTCCTGTTACTTGTTCTTGCTGCAAATGGAACGTTTAACATATTCAGAATAGGTGAGCGGTTCAAAGTGAGCGGCGAAGGAGCAAACCGAATTACGATGGCGGATTCACGAACAGCTTTGTATGAAGATGTCATTGAAACAAATGTGGAGCGCGGAACAATCTTATTTGGCGGCACTCCTGCACGAGGTTATTTCTCCAGATGGATGGCCGAAGTGGGGGATAATTCAGATATCCTCGGTGATATCCACTACGGTGAGCGAGGCGGAACAGAAAGTAGTGTGCTGAACGTTTTCTTACATTTCGGAATAATAGGCTTGCTTATATACATGATGGTATTCTGGCATGCAAGTTATATGGCGATTTTCAAGTCGAATAATGTCTATATTCCGATAGTTGGATTATGTGTGGCGTTTCGTTTCCTGATAGGATGGATAGAGGACTTTACACGTTTTGACTTGAATATGTTTATGCTGTGGATGATGATAGGGATGTGTTACTCTCCCTATTTCCGTGAGATGTCAGATGATGATTTTTGTGAATGGTTTGATAATGTAATGGTATAAAATTATGGGAACAAGTAAGACAAGTAAGACAAGATCATTAGCAGCATTGCTTACCGTGCATAATCGGCGGGAGAAAACATTGGAGTGCCTTACGTGTTTGTATGCTCAAGTTCTCCCTGATGATGTACATTTGGATGTATATATGGTTGATGATGGATGTACGGACGGAACGGCGCAAGCCGTGAAGAAGTTATATCCTCAAGTAAACATCATTACAGGGGATGGGAATCTATTTTGGAATAGAGGTATGTGGACAGCATGGGATACTGCTGCAAAAAAAAATGAGTATGATTTTTATCTATGGCTAAACGATGATACGTTTCTTTTAGAGAATGCCGTCATTCAATTGCTAGAACTTAGTATTGCGAATGAAGATGAGGCGATTTCTGTCGGAGCTACAAAAGTCTCGAAAAGTGATAAATTAACCTACGGAGGGCATACTCCAAATAATGGTCCCATATGTGATGGTCAATCGCATGAGATAACATTTTTTAATGGCAATATTGTTCTGGTGCCCCGAAATGTTTTTGCCGTTTTAGGGAATTTAGATTATTATTATCGACATAGTGGTGGGGATTATGATTATGCGTTACGTGCGCAAAAGGCAGGAATCAAAATGTATCAATGTGGCAATGTGCTTGGCGTATGCGATGAGCACGAACATATTGATACTTGGTGTAATCCGGAAGTTCCCTTCTGCAAGCGTCTGAAAGCTATGCATCAACCGACAGGAATGCATCCCAAAGAATGGTTTCATTATGAGAAGCAAATTAACGTTGTAAAGGCTATGATTCACGTTATGACATTATATCTGCGTTGTGCTTTCCCGACAATTTGGGAGAAAAGAAAAGTGAATAATCAATAACTATCAAAAATGATAATTATATGGTAAGAATAGTAATAGCAGATATATGTTCGTTATGTGACGGGGATCAATCTACAGGACATTATTTCGCAGTAGCTCAAAATTATGTGGATATGTTTGATGAGGTTGCCGATGTGAAAGTGGCGGGCGGACCTATTTATAATCGAAGATTTTCAGCAAATATCATCCTGTTGCCATATAATCATGATGCAGGTGAAACTAAGTGGTTGGAGAAGTGGCATGAGTTGATGAATTGTCGAGCATTGTGCAAAAATATTGGGAATGATGATGTCCTGATAATGCAATCTGTGGCATTGGTGACGGCTATTGTAGGAATACTATTATTCCTGCGTAAATCATGTAGATTGTTTTTCGTCCAATATAATATAGATTGTATCAATTCCCCGTTAAAAAGGATGTTGTGGAAAATGGTGAGTCCTAAAGTGCATGGAGTAATAGGGACACTACCTTCTGTTGTCCAAGCTTATGGCAAGCCATCAATTGTTATTCCTGATTATATATACACTCAAAAGCAACCGATAAGGTATTTAACCTATGGTGAACGCAAATATGATGTGTGTATGTTAGGGAATATATATCGGGATAAAGGGACTTTGGAGGCATTGCAGTATCTTGTTGGGAAAGGATTGAAAATTATAGTGGCAGGAAAAGTCGGAGAATCGGATCTTGAGGAGCAGATAAAAAATGTGGCTCAAAATGATTCAGATGTGGATTTGCGTATTGGATATCTCCCGATTAATGAGTACCATGAGATTTTAGGGAATAGCAAATATTGTATGCTTAATTATAGGGGACGTTATAATGATCATACAAGCGGTGTAGTATACGATGCATTGTTCCATAGAACTCCTGTGCTTGCGACAGATACGGCATCGACAAAGATGGTGAAAGAATATGGATTAGGAGTTACCTTTGACGATATTAGTGACATGAGCTATTCCAATCTAAAAGACATCGCATCTTATGATACTTACCAAAAAAATATAAATATCTATCTGCGTCAACAAACCACAGTAGTAGAGCAGTTATATGACTTTCTTTGCCACAACTGATTATGATGGCAAAAGAGGATTTGATGAAATATTTAGTTATATAGGTAGTATGAAAGATATATTGATTTTGTTATACACGTTTTTTTTTCGCATGATGCGCTTCGCAGACAAATCCCTGCAGATTGCTAATTCAAAACTCCTATTCGTAAAACCCAATATGTGTGCAAATAATCGGTTAATAATCGAACATGCGGTGGTTAAACGGACAGCAGTAAATGTGCATGGCGAACGTAATAAAATTATAATAAAAGGAAATATTGGAACTTCAGAAATTCGTGTGTCCGGACAAAATAATGTTGTAGAGATTGCCAAAGATTGTGGGATCGACCACTCTGTCATAGTCGTAAATGGGGTAGACTGTAAGGTCATAATTGGTGAAAAGACATCAATCGGATCGATGTATGCTGTATGTATGGGAAAAAACAATTATATCTCAATCGGTGAAGATTGCTTATTTTCAACCGATATAGATATATGGGCAACAGATAGTCACCCGATATACAATGAAAAAGGAGAAGTCTGTAATCCATCAAAACCTATTAAGATTGGTAATCATGTATGGATTGGGAAATGTGCAAAGATTCTAAAAGGTGTTTCTGTAGAAGACAATGGAATTATTGGAATGAATGCAATGGTGACCAGAGATGTGCCTGCTAATTCCATAATTGTTGGCAATAAAGGCCGAATTATTAAAACCGGTATTACTTGGGGAAAGACGTTTATTCGTGAATAGGTAAGTTTCTGAAGGATTGCGTTATGTTCACTTTTCCTATTTGTTGGCGTAAATTGATGAAATGAATTAATGAAACGTAAGGTACTCATGTTTCACCCCATTCTTGCCCCATATCGCATTGATATGGTGAATGAGTTAAGTGCTCATTTTGACCTTACGGTATGCTTGTACGCCAATAATCTTCAGGGACAAAAGTTCAATATCGCTCAACTATATAAGGAGCGGTTAGCTGTAGAGCCGGAGTTCTTGCTTGAAAAGAAGTATGACGGTAAGCCCAATATTCCCCGAGCTATTGTTGATTCCCTTAACAAGCATAACCCGAATGTTGTGTTGGTTAGTGAATTTAACTTGTATGTTTGGGTGGTTCTATTGTATCGTATTATCCATAAGGCTAAGTTCAAGGTTGTAAGTCTTGTGGATGATTGCCTTGATATGTTGGAACACACAACTTCCGTGTTTGTATGGCATGCTCTGTCGCGAAAGATTACCATACCCTATTTGGATCAAGTGATTGTCGTAGACCATCGTGCTGCTGATTGGTATCAGCGCAAGTATGGTAAAGGAACGTATTTCCCATTGGTGAGCAATGAACTTATCTATCGTGACCGGTTACAAAGAGTCATTCCGATAAGTGAAGAATATGTCCGGCGGTTTCATTTGCAGGGAAAGAAAGTGCTTCTGTTTGTTGGCCGTCTCTCAGCCGAAAAAAATTTACCAACCGCTATCACAGCCTTTTTGACGGTAAAAAGAGAAGACGAAGTGTTTGTTGTTGTCGGCGATGGCCCTGAGCGTGAGGCTCTAAAGTTGAGGTATGGCAATAGCGAAAATGTAATGTTCGTTGGCAGGTATGAATCTGATGAATTATATGCATGGTATAATGTTGGCCAAGTATTAATCTTGCCAAGTACCAGAGAAACATTTGGAGCGGTAACCAACGAAGCTTTAATGGCCGGTTGCCGCGTCTTGCTAAGTGATGTTGCAGGAAGTGGATGCTTGATAGAGGATGGAAAAAATGGCGATTTTATCTCCCCAATTGATTGTGACGGTATGAGTAAAAAAATCACACAAGCATTATCATTTCTATCCCCAGTACAATTACCATTGAGGGTTAGACCTAATCGGATGCCTCAATCATATCAAGACTATGTGACAAACTTGGTACAAACCATCCAAATCGTTTAACTATAGTATTTAGTATAATCAAACCACTACAATATGACAAGAGTATCCATCATGCTTCCCGATTATAATGGGGGCGAACTTGTGCGACGCTCGATAGAGAGTGTGCTTGCGCAAACATATACCGATTACGTGTTATACTTAATCGAC
>OCTW011388664.1_pt1 | contig 11113 bp, 9 predicted proteins | sample 1539671 | NCBI WGS metagenome assembly OCTW01 (sample SAMN02144230, study PRJEB22623) | gut metagenome | biome: sheep rumen | host: Ovis aries | place: New Zealand | reverse complement strand
CTGGCTGTATTTTGTCTTGGAATCATCTTATCTTCTATAATACAATGGATTGAACGTTATAGCTATCTTAATGTCATTGGATACGTCCCCCTGACACAGAACCCCGTGACACAATCCAAGACGCCTCACTGCTCCCCAACTGCGGTGTCGTTCCTTTCCACCTGGGATTCGTCTCCGACATCCGGATGACCGGTCCGAGTGTCTTGAGATCTCCATAAACAGTTCCGTCGTCGCACACCGCCAGGGACTCAAAAGTTTCGAGATCCAGCTTTCCGGGCGCGTTCTCAAATTCTTTCACAAGCCCTTCGCGCTGCAGCAGCATGGCCGACTGGCAAAGTGAGACACGAACCGCATAGGAGCCGCCCTCCAGGGCACGGCGTCTGAGTGCGACCATCGCACCGAAAGCCCCCATAAAACCGGTCAGGAAGTCGCATGCGTAGACAGGCGTCAGCTTAGGCTGCCCTGCCTTTTCCAGTTCGCCCTCTGTAATGGCAATTCCGGTCACAGCCTGCGCGACCTGGTCCCAACCGGCTCGGTCGGAATACACTCCGCCGGGGCCAAAACAGTCCACGCTCACATAGATAAGTCCCTTTTTGTCTTTTAACAGATCCTCCGGACCAAACCCATGCTTTTCCATGGAACCGGGGCGGTATCCTTCAAGGAATATATCGGCATCCTTCACAAGCTCGTGAAGCTTCCGACTGTCCTCCGGCACTGTATAATCCAGGAAGCAGCTGCGCTTTCCGTGACTGACGTCGCGAACGAAATTGGGGACCTGGGGAAGCTGCGGCGCCGTGACCATCAGCACTTCTGCACCGTGTTCCGCCAGAGAAATGCCGCAAGTCGGTCCTGCCAAAATCCTGCATAACTCCAATACTTTGACGCCGGAAAGAGGCTGGGCGTCGCCGTCTGACTCGGAGATCGCAGGCAGAGGAACAGGCTCTGAGTCCCCGATCTTCTCAATCGTGACGACCGGAATGGATGCGAGGTGCTTTCCGTGCGGATGCTGCAGCCATTCTTCCTGTGTAAACACAATTCCGCCCGTAGCGCCGGCCTCATAGATCGCACGATCGAGATCCTCACTCTTCCACTTGGAGACAGCCTCCGCGACTGCCTCCGGCGTGCCCTCACAGGGGACGCCGTCATGTCCAAGTACATCCAGCACCTTTTTCTCCAGATGAGGGAGATTAAAGTGGGGAAGGAACCATCTTCCGTCCGCGCACTTCCAGGGCTGTGTGATAGATACCATATGCTGCAGGGCCTCGGAGGCCTGAATTCCCTCGTAGATCCCTGCGTCGTTTTTGCGCTGCGTCTGTGCCGTTCCGCCTAGGCAAGTGGCGGCGGCAGTTTCCACGGAAAGGGCTATTTTTTGCCTGCGCCCGGTCCGGAGCTCCCACAGGTCGTTGGCTGCCACGGCTCTCGCCGCCAGCACGCCTGCTGCCGTCTCCCCGAATTTGAAAGGGGAAGGGAAGAAAGGATCCTGCCCGCTAATTGTTACCTCTTTGGTGAAATCCACCTCTGGGGTCAAATTCACCTTCCCGCGAATCTCCATCAGTTCACGAAATGCGTTGTTGCTGTTTATATTCACTTAGGCCTCCTTTGTGTACACATAACAGTTGTTTCTTTAAAAGTTCATCCCCTGCAAGTCACTTCAAAGGCTTACAGGGGATTGATTGTTTTACGGCTTATTTGGCAGCCGCTTTTGCTTCCAGATCTTTGTGAACCGTTTCCATGTATTTGTCGATGTCAAAGAGCAGGCAGACAACCAGCAGTGCGACGCACAGGATGCCTCCGTAATAGGAGAAAGCAAAACGGATCGCGGAAATCGCACTTGCAGACTGCACCTCTGCTGTTCCAACATAGCCGCCGAATGCAAGGATCCAGCTGGCTGTAGCAGCGCCGAGGCCATTGCCGACCTTCTGTCCGAAGCTGACACAGCTGTTGATCAGGCCCTCGGAGCGGATGCCGAATTTCCACTCGCCAAAGTCAACGACTGCTGCAGCAAGAGCAAAACCGCAGGTGAAGATAGGACCGCAGCCAAGACCTTTGAGAATATAGCCGATCATGATCAATGTATAGTTAGTTCCGGCGACGCCCATAAGGATAAAGCCTGCCATAGCTACTACAGTTCCCAGGATCATTGTCTTCTGAACGCCGAAGCGGTCGGTCAGAGGTGTGACGAAGAAGTTGACAATAATGGCGGGAATGACGCCGGCAACGGTCAAAGGAGCCATCAGGTTCGCGTTTTCAAGTACTACATTGCAGAAATAATAGGTGCTGCTGCCGTTTGCGATGTTCATGATCAGAAGAAGAACGAATACGAGTGCCAGAAGCCAAAAGTATTTGTTCTTGAGCATGGCAGGAACTGCTTTACCCAGATCTACCTTCTCGACATGTACTTCACCGGTTCCGGCGTCCTCACCAATGTGCTCTTTGGTTCCGATTGCAGAGATAATGATGGTAACGCCTGCAATGACGCCGAAGAACAGGGCTGTCAGTCTCCAGCTGGAAGCTGCTACCATTCTGACGGTCAATACAGTGACAAGGATCGAGCCGAACTGGTTAGCGATCTGGTTCATGGAACTCATCACGGAGCGCTCATGGTTATCCAGGGTGATACGGGACATCATCGATGTATGGGAAACCATCAACGCTGTGTATGCGATGCAGTTGAGGAAGATATAGGTCAGATACGCGTAGACCATCTGTGCGTTTCCGGTAAGGGACTCCGGTACTGCGAAAGTGATTGCCATGCCGATCGCACAGAGGAAACCGGACAGGAAAAGCCAGGGTCTTGCCTTACCCCATTTGGTCGATGTTTTGTCAATGATGCTGCCCATGATGACATCAGTAACGCCGTCGAAGATTCTGACCAGCAGGAGCATCGTGCCCACAGCCGCCGCTGCAATACCGACGGAATCCGTGTAATAGGCGGACATGTAATAGCCAACCATGCAAGTGATGATGTTGCCGCCACCGGAACCGATGGCGTAACAGAGTTTTTCCTTCATGCTGACTTTCTTTGCGTTCATTTTTCCCCTCCTTGGATGATTATGCATTCTGATGCACAGCCTTTGCTGATAGCTGTTCTTGTTTATTTTCTTTATCAGATCTTATTTATCTGATTTTTTCTTGGCTGATCACAATTCCGGCGTATCCCGGCTTTCCGGTTCCCATATCATACGGTGTAAAGCCTTCACGAATAAATCTTCTTGCATTGGCCTCCGGCGTCAGCGGTGCGCTGAAGGGATAAGCCTTACTGTAATCGAGCTGCTCTGCAGTCTCCATGTAGTCAAGCAGGACCTTTTTTTCGAGCGGCACCGGGAAATGCGATATGATGAGTGAATCAAAATCCAGATCCCAGGCCTTCTTCAGCGTCTCTTTGTAAACGGACAACGTGCAGGCTTCTTTCATAAAGAGCCAGAAATCATCGTTCATCGCGTCTGCTGCATAGAAGATCCTTTCCTCTCTGAGCAAGAGACCAATGCTTCCCGGCGTGTGTCCGGGTACCTCGATGACTTCAAGTTTCATCCCGCCAAGATCAAATACAAATCCCTCGCGAACTTCCCGTAGATCTCCCACCGGTCTGTTCAGATATGTCTTCTGGTCAAAATTCTGTCCGATTGCATTCACTGGTTCCCCCGTGAAGTAATCCAAAGCATTTCTCGCCATCTCGATTGCCAGTTTTTTACGGTATTCACCGTGGTGCTCCCTGATGACTGGTATGTCTGCCGGGTGTATGTAGATCGGCTCATCAAACTGGTAGTTCCCGCAGGCATGATCGATATGGCCGTGGCTGTTGACCACATACAGAGGAAGATCCGTCAGTTCCCTGACGACAGACCGCAGATCCCTAAATCCGTAAGCGGTGTCCCACAGGAGTGCTCTTTCGCTGCCCACAAACAGGTCCGTAAAGACGCCCATTGGGTCATAGGTCCTGTATCGTCCTTCTCCGATTTTCGTAACGCGGTAATAGTTCTCCATGGCAATTCTCCTTACTTTAGTCAGATCTCCGCGCACAGGCGGCGCAGCGCTTCGTCCCAAAAAATCCAGTCGTGTCCGCCTTCCCATTCCTCATAGCGGTAATCTATATTTTGACTTCTGGCGAAGTCTCGGAACCGGGTATTCATCTCGTAAAGCATGTCCTGCCTGCCCTCGAAGTGCACAATCGTCGGGATCCTGCGGCCTTGCGTTTGCAATTCTCTGATCAGCACATATGGGTCATCCCGGCCGGAAATGCCTTTCGGTCCAAAGGCAGCGCGGATATTCTCATGAAGGATCTCATTTCCCACGTCAGTATCCTCAAAGTCTGGAAGAAGGTCCGGCCGTATCCCTGCGGAGAAGATGGCAATCTTTTGAAAGCGTTCGGGATTCGCAAGACCAATCCGGAGAGTTCCGTAGGCACCCATGGAAAGACCTGCCAGAAATGTTTTTTGAGGATCCTGCGATATGGGAAGCCAGCGTCCGACCCATTCCGGGAGTTCCTCTGCTATGTAAGAGTAAAACCGCTTGCCGTTTATTCCGTTGACGTAAAAACTCGTCTCTGCAGAAGGCATCACGACTACGATTCCCCTCTCCCGCGCATATCTCTCAATGTTTGAATTCCGGACCCAGCTTGTGCAGTCATCCCCTCTGCCATGCAGAAGATACAGGACTTTGCACCCACCCTCAGCGATGTCATCCGGAAGGAGAATGCTGATCTGTGTCTCATGGGCAAGGTATTTCGAATGCAGGTGGCAATTCATATAGGTCATGACAGATCTCCTCTTACAACTGAATTGCGGTAATCCGATCCTTGACTTGCTTTCAGTTCTTACCGCGTTCTTACTTTCTATAAATAGTCTACTCCTCCTTTATCCAGCAGTAAAATTGATGTAAAATAAATTTACGATCTGTTTTTTATATATTTACGGCGCAGCGGCCCGCTCCGCACGCCCAAGCACAAGGGGGTTTTATGGATCTGCAGGTTCTTCGATTTTTTGTCACCGTGGCACAAGAGGGCGGCTTCACAGCCGCCAGCGAGAAGCTCCACTACGCCCAATCCAACCTTTCGACCCGGATCCGCCAGATGGAGGAGGAACTGGGGGAGACGCTCTTCTACCGCAACAAGCGCGGCGTCACGCTGACGGCCAAGGGTGAGTTGTTCTATGATTACGCGAACCGCATTCTGAATATGTCGGAAGAAGCAATGACCGCCATGCGGGATATGGATCACGCACGGGGAAGCCTTGTGATCGGGTCGATCGAAGCCACTGCGCTGGGCGACCTTCCAAGTCTGTTTGCGCAGTACCACAAAGAATATCCGGATGTAAAGCTGTCACTGACGACAGACATGAATGATGTGTTTGTGGATAAGGTATTAAATCGAGAGATTGATGGGGCTTTTGTGGCGGAGTCGCCCGGAAGAAAAGAACTAAGTGAATTATTCGTCAAAAAAGACCGGCTTGTTCTGGTCACCAGTACCCAGGAAGAAGTCTCCGATCTGCGGGAACCGCTTCAAACTCTGCCCATCATCACATTTCCTGAAGGAAGTATCTTCCGCAGACGGTTGGAACTGCTTTTTGCCTCGCAGGGGATCCTTTCCCCATCGCAGATGATCATCCTCAATTCACTGGGTGCGCAGCTGGTCAACATCACTTCCGGTCTTGGCGTCGGATTTCTGCCGGAGTCCATTATTGGCTCCTATGTAGAACGGGACCTGATGAAGAAATTTGATGTGGAAGACAATGAGACAATCTCAGAATTGGACATTACGTTTATCTATCGGAAAGACCATGTTTTGGATGCGGCATTTCGTTACTTCCTGGAGGGTGTGTCAGGGGGACGTATCCGCTGACACACTTTTGCCGCTTTGTGTCACAGGTTTTGTGTCAGCAGATACGTCCCCGTGACACACCCAGACCGTGACAGCTTTCACGCAGCGCTCTCCTCGCACGCAGGAAAAAACTTCGCGCCGTATGTTTCGGATTTAAAAAAAGTGATCGCTGCAAACAGAGCATAAAAAGCAAAAATCGTCCCCCGTTCCACCTCACAAGGCATAACGGGGGACGATTTCTGTCATAAATATTTTCTCATCTCATCCAGCGACTCATAAATACATGTAGGTTCGACATCTGACTCTTCCACTGTCTTCATCGTCGCCTCTCCGGTCAATACCAGAAAGCCCTTGGCTCCATTTCGGACGCCGGTGGCGACATCCGTGTATAGCCGATCGCCCACAAACGCCATTTCCTCAGGCTCATAACCGGTAAGCTGAGCGATCATGTCCACTGTTTCTTTCCAGGGTTTCCCCAAATACTTGGGGGCAACTCCGGTAGACGCTGTGATCAGGCTGCACATCGCGCCGGAATCCGGCATATATCCGGTCTCAGTGGGACAGTTGATATCCATGTGGGTAGATACAAATGGGACTCCGTTTCTTACAAATTCACAAATCTTGTCCATCTTCTCATAGCTCATGGTGGTGTCAAAACTCTGCACGGCCACATCCGGATCTTCGTCAACCAGATTGATCCCTTTTTGCTTCCAATTTCTCCACAAGGAGCGGAGTCCCGTTCAGGTAGACGCGTCCGCCCGGATACTCGTTCATGATGTACAGCGCGCACACATCGCCCGCGGTAACGACCTTGTCGAGAGGAACCTCCAGGCCCATCTTCCGCAGCTTTTCAACATACACTGACGGCACCTTGGATGCGTTGTTAGTGAAAAAGATGTATTCTCTGTCTTTGGCCGCCTCGACTTCCCGGATGAACTCGATCGAGCCCTCTATGGGCTGATCTCCCAGGTATACAGTTCCATCCATATCGAAGACGAAGAGTCGTACGCCGTCCATGGCTTTTTCTTTACTGAGCATAGTGTTCCTCCTCACAAGTTTATCCGACGAATTGTATTACTGCCTGCGCAGCTTGTTCAGCCTCCGCATCACGTCGTTTCCACCTTTGCCAAAATATTCATGGAGCGTAAGGTAATCCGCATAGAGCCCGTCGTAGATGTCCGCCTGCTTCGGGTCAGGTGTATAGACCTTGTCCTGTACTTTGCCGAGTTTTGCGGCGATCTCATTTGCGTCTTTATAGCCGGTCACTGCCTCGGAGGCAGCTGCGATGCCGAGAATTGCCGCGCCCAGCGCGCATGCCTGGTCGCTCGCGCAGACTCTGACCGGGCGGTTCAGGATATCCGCGTAAATCTGGACGATCAGCGGATTCTTGGAAGGGATACCTCCGCTCAGGACGATCTTGTTCACGGGGATTCCGGCCTTTTCATAGTTCTCTACGATGACGCGGCTTCCGTATGCTGTCGCCTCGATGAGTGCCAGGTAGATATCTTCAGGTTTGGTCAACAGGTTCATTCCGATGATCATACCGTTCAAGTCAAAGTCCATGAGCGGGGAGCGCACGCCGTTGAACCAGTCAAGGGCAATGAGTCCGCTCTTTCCGGCCTTATATCCCTCAAGTTTCTGTGTCAGGTACTGGTGCTTGCTGATTCCCTTTTCCCTGGCCTCCATCGTGTACTCAAGCGGCATGCAGTTATCCACGACCCATGCGAAGTGATCGCCGACGCAGGCCTGTCCCGCCTCGATGCCATAGAAGCCCGGCATAATGCCGTCTTTGACGATTCCCTGAACGCCCGGGACCTTGTTGTCCGTCTCGCTCAGCATCAGGTGGCAGGCGGATGTTCCCATGATGATCATCATCTCGCCAGGTGCTCCGACGCCGCCTCCGGGAATGGAAGCATGCGCGTCAATGATCGGCGTGCCGACAGGCGTGCCGGGATTGAGATGCATAGCCACTGCCATCTCTTCTGTGAGTCCGCCGGCCCTTGCGCCAATCGGCAGAATGGTATTCGGGAACTTCTCTTCCACGATGTTCTCCATGCGGGGATCCAGTGCTTTGAAGAAGTCTTTGGACGGGAATTTGCCGCGGAAATGGAATGCCTTGTATCCCATCGCGCAGGCGGATGCCGTGAGCTTTCCGGTCAGCTGCCACACGATCCAGTCCATGGCCTCCAGGAAGTAATCCGCCTCCTCGTAGACCTCCGGCGCATAGCGAAGTGTCTCGAGAACTTTCGGAACCGTCCATTCGCTCGATATTTTGCCTCCGTAGTAGTCAAGCCACTCCTCTCCGCGTTCGCGGGCGATCTTGTCGATGAAGACCGCTTCTTTCTCCGCGCCGTGATGCTTCCACAGTTTGACGAAGGCGTGAGGCTCGCTCCTGAACCTCTCTGTCATGCACAGCGCCGTGCCGTCTTCGTAGACGGGCAAAATAGTGGCAGACGTGAAGTCTACGCCAATGCCCACGACCTCTTCCGGCAGAACTTTGCTCTTTACTACCACGTTCTGGATCGTGTCGACCATTGCCTCCAGGTAATCCTGCGGATCCTGCAGCGCCCAGCCCGCGGGCAGCTGTTTGCCGTCCGGTATATGACTCTCCATGACCGCGTGAGGATAAGGATAGATGCTCTGCGCAATGGTCTCGCCTGTCTCGATATCCACCAGGATCGCTCTCGCCGACAGTGTTCCGTAATCCAGCCCGATTGAATATTTAGCCATTTTTTAACCCCTTTCCGCATCAGTTGCCCTTGATGCAATCCCCTGTATGTTCGTGCTGAATGATGTTTATACAGTTTCCGCATACTGTGCGGCAAGTCCCAGGTCCCAGAGCAGCTGCAGGAGGGTATAGCGGTCGCGCACTTCCTTGGCGACTTCCACCGCCTCACGCGCTCTCTGCGCGGAAACTCCCATATCCTCCGGCTCCACCGGCGCGTTCAGTGATCTCAAAAGGTCGATCATCTCCTCCGTCTTCGGAAGATTCTCTTCGATCATCTCCTGTATCTTTTTCCAGTTATCCCTGATCACAGCAAGCCGCCGGTCACGCTTTGCAATGTCGTTCTTGCCTGCTTTGTTTTCCAGTGCGATGATGCCGTCTGCCGCGATACCGTAGCACTCTCTCATGCGGGCTTCCCAGGCCGCGCGGTCGAAGGGGCGGCTTAAAGCCGCCTCGAAATCGGGCTGCTCCTTCGCCAGTTTGTGATAAAGCTTCATCGCAAGGATCATGCCGACGCCGACCTGTGTGCCGTGGTTAGCGGGCATTCTGCCTTCCATGAGTGCCGTCATCTCCCAGTAGTGCGCGAAATGGTGTTCGCATCCGGAAGCCGGTCTGGAATTTCCGACGAAACTCATCGCGATTCCTGTGAGAACCAGAGCTTCCGTCACTACTTTGACCGCTTCAGGATCTCTGGTCTGGACTTTCGCACTCTGTTCCTTCACGGTCTCAAGCGCTGTCTCTACCATGTCTACCACTTCCTGGCAGTAGTACTCGCCGTTAATAAGGTGGGCGAGTTTCCAGTCCAGAAGGCAGGTGTATTTGCCGAGCGTGTCGCCAAGACCAGCGGCGATCAGCTTCATCGGAGCGGCGCTGAGGATATCTGTGTCGCCGATGACAGCGACTGGTCCCTGGCAGTCCAGAGTTGTCTTTACGTGTTGCAACATCAGGGCTGATCCGATCGACACGAAGCCGTCCATGGAAGGCGCGGTGGCGAAAATGATGTAATCGATACCGAGCCTGTGGCTCACGAACTTGCACAGATCGTTGAGGGTTCCCGAGCCGATCCCCAGGACCAGGTCATATCCCATGGGATAAGCCGTCATGATCTCGCCGATCACCTGCTCATCCGGAATGACTTCCTCATAGTCAAGGATCACTTTGTCAAAAACGATCCCTGCCGCGCTCAGTTCCACCGCCGCCCGGGCTCCGGCCGCATCCCATGTATTGATGTCCGCGACGATGAAGACTTTGTTGTAGCCGAGGTCACGGATGTGTCCGGGAAGTCTTGTGACTGCGCCGCGGTCAATGTCGATCAGTTTGACGCCGGAAAAATGTGTGTGACCGCAGGAGCAGGGAATTTCTCTGTTTATATAAGCATTCAGGTCAATCTTTTTTCTTTTCATTGTCATACCCCTTCATTCATAAGTGCCGGCGTCACTGTGTACGACCGGATCTGTGTTTGCTTTTGTTACTATGAGGTTAGCATTTTGAGCATAAACAGGCAATATGCGGCGATTATGTTGATATTTGATCAGATTTAAGGGATAATACTGAACAGAAATGATCATTCCGAAAGGTTAGGTGAGAATATGCAGGAAGACCGCAAGGGTGAGATCATCAAACTGTTGTCGACAAGGGGATATATGACCGTAGAGGAACTGGCGGAGCAGCTCTATGTCAGCGGCCCCACGATCCGCCGATGCCTGCAGGTCCTCGCGGAGGAAGGGCGCATCAAGAGGATTCACGGTGGGGCCTCCTACATCGGACGGGATTCCTATGAGTGGACGCTGGATATGCGAAGCAGGGTCAACCCTCGGGAAAAGCGGGTGATTGGCAAACTCGCCGCAGAACTGGTCGGAGAAGGAAATCATATTTTCCTGGACGCCGGAAGCACCTGCCATTTCCTGGCCAAAGAGCTGGATCCTTCAATGAAAATGACCGTCCTGACCAACAGCATTCCCACGATCATGGAGCTGTCCGGTCACAAGAACTGCCAGATTGAAAGTCCCTGCGGGCAGTACTATCCCTCCCACACGAGCTTTTTCGGCGAGGAATCCGCGCAGTTTATCCGGAAAAGACATGCTGATTACTATTTTGCCACTTCAACTGCAGTGGACAGCCGGAACGGCGTCAGCGTGCGGAGCCTTGTCGAAGTGTCTGTGAAACAGGCGATGCGGGACTGCGCGGACTGCATGGTGCTCCTCATGGATCACACAAAGATGGAGACGACCGACTATTATCACCTGTTTGATTTCTCCCAAGTCGATATTCTGGTTACTGACGCGCCGCTGCCCGACAGCATGCGGGAGGCGTGCGAGAGGGAGGATGTCGAGGTGATCATGCCGTGAGTCTGTTTACCTGTCCCTGTGTCACATTTTTGCGGCGTGTGTCAGCGGATACGTCCCCATGACACATTCCGTGACACATTTTTGCGGCGTGTGTCAGAAGATACGTCCCCGTGACACAATCTCGACCTTCCCAAAAAGGGCGGCCTCGGCATCGAGATCGACCGCGACCAGCTCATGAAGGCCAACAAGCTCTACATCGAGAACTGCCTGGGTGCCCGCGACGAC
>OCTW013412970.1_pt1 | contig 11114 bp, 10 predicted proteins | sample 1539671 | NCBI WGS metagenome assembly OCTW01 (sample SAMN02144230, study PRJEB22623) | gut metagenome | biome: sheep rumen | host: Ovis aries | place: New Zealand | reverse complement strand
ACCGGATTTCCGATTCTGTGCTTGAATAAAAGCCAGCCGTATGATATAATCCGCCCGTTGCATGGAGCGGTATCGAAGCGGTCATAACGGTCCTGACTCGAAATCAGGTGTACGGCAACGTACCGTGGGTTCGAATCCCACCCGCTCCGCTCAGCCCACCCGGAAGGGTGGGCTTTTGCGTAGCTGGGTGGGATCCCTCCGCAGCCTCAATCGGCGCGGCTCCCCTTCAGGGGAGACCGCTTGTTTCGGCTGACCGAAGAACCGATGAAATATCCGCCACCGGCGGTCATCGGTTCTTCGCCCCGCTCCGCAGAACCAGGCGCGAAAGGGCACTTTTCTGATTCCGAAGGAGAAAACACGTGAAAAAGAACGATATGGCCAAAGAGGATCTGCGGAGGAGATACATCCGGCTTCGGGAAAGCCTTTCCCCGGCGGAAAGGGAGGCCTTTTCCGCCGGCGCCGGGGAGCGGATCCTGCGCCTCCCGGAATTCCGGGAGGCGGGAACGGTGATGCTGTACCGGGCGGTGCGGGGAGAAATGAACCTGGACGGGATCCCGGAGGCCCCGGAGTCTGCGGGAAAGCGGTTCGTGTATCCGAAATGCCTGGGGAAGGGGATCGTGGAGGCTTATCTTCCGGCAGGCTGGGAGCGGGGAGCCTTCGGAATCCCCGAGCCGGCCGGGGGATCCGAAAGGGTTCCCCCGGAGGAAATCGACCTGGTGATCTGCCCCGGCACCGCCTTTGACGGGGAGGGGCACCGGCTGGGAATGGGCGGGGGATACTACGACCGGTTCCTGCCGCGGTGCCGGAAGGCGGTGAAGCTGATGGCGGCCTTTGAAGCCCAGCGGGCGGAAGGCCTGCCCGCAGGGGAGACGGATGTTTCCATGGACCTGGTTGTGACGGAAAAGGCGGTGCTGCGGACCGGAAAGGGGGAAGGGAAATGCGGCTGACAACCCTCTGCTACGCGGAAAATGACGGACGGTGGCTGATGATGCACCGGACCAAAAAAGCGGCGGATGAGAACGCCGGGAAATGGATCGGCCTGGGAGGCCATATGCAGGAGGACGAAAGCCCGGAGGAGTGCGTCCGCCGGGAGGTGCGGGAGGAGGCCGGGCTGGAGCTTGAAGGCCTGCGGCTGAGGGGAATCCTGACCTTTATCCTGCCGGATTGGGGCAATGAGCTGACCTTCCTCTATACCGCCCGGTCGGAGGAACGGGAGCTTCCGGAGTGCGACGAGGGAGAGCTCCGTTGGATCCGGATCGAGGAGGCGGAGAAGCTTCCCCTGTGGGAGGGGGACCGGATCTTCCTGCCGCTGCTTTGCACCCGGGAGGACTGCTTTTCCCTGAAGCTCATTTACGCCCCGGGAGGCGCCCTGGAGCGCTGGGAGCTGATGCCCTGACCCGGCCCGGGGACGGAGGCCGGGACGCTTGATTTTTCCGGGGACGGCGGGTAGAATAAAACCGGTTCAGTCTGTGAAGGAGAATCATGCGGGAAATGTTTGAAGGAATGGAAGTCATCCGGGACGCGGAGATGCGCCGGTATACCACCCTGAGGCTGGGAGGACCGGCGGACTGGCTGGCGTTCCCGGGAAGCGGGCAGGAGATCGCGGCGCTTTTCCGGGAGGCCGGGAAGGCCGGGATGCCGGTGACGGTCATCGGCCACGGCAGCAACCTGCTGGTGCTGGACGGCGGCATCCGGGGGCTGGTGATCCGGGTGGAGAAAAATATGCGGGAGATCCGGCGGAGCGGAAACCGCCTGACGGTGCAGGCGGGGGCCATGCTGGGATCCGCGGCGGCCGCGGCGGAGGAGGCCGGCCTCAGCGGGCTGGAGTTTGCCGCCGGGATTCCGGGCACCGTGGGGGGCGGCGTCTTCATGAACGCCGGGGCCTACGGCGGGGAAATGGCGGATGTGACCGTGCAGGTCCGGGGGGTCCTTCCGGACGGGGAAGAGATCTGCCTGGGCCGGGAGGAAATGGACTTCGGATACAGGACCTCGGCCGTCCGGCGCCTGGGCTTCACGGTGACGGAGGTTACCCTGGAGCTGGCGGAAGGGGATCCGGCAGGGATCCGGGCAAGGATGGAGGAGCTGAACGCCAGACGGGCGGAAAAGCAGCCCCTGGACGTTCCCAGCGCCGGAAGCACCTTCAAGCGGCCGGAGGGATATTTTGCCGCCGCGCTGATTGACCAGTGCGGCCTGAAGGGATACAGCGTGGGGAAGGCCCAGGTGAGCCTGAAGCACGCGGGATTCCTGGTGAACACCGGGGACAGCAGCAGGGATTACCTGGAGCTGGTGCAGGCGGTGCAGCGGATTGTGAAGGAGAGGGCCGGCGTGGAGCTGGAAACGGAAATCCGGATTCTCGGGGAGGAGACGCGGGGATGAAGTACCTGATTGTGACAGGCCAGAGCGGCGCGGGAAAGTCCGCCTGCGTCCGTTTCCTGGAGGACAAGGGAAGCTTCTGCATGGACAATATTCCCCCCATGATGCTTCCGAAGCTGATGGAGGCCTTTGACACCACCAGCACCCGGTGGACCACGGCGGCCATCGGGGTGGACGTGCGCAGCGGGGAGTTCTTTGACGCCCACGCGGTGGTGCAGATGATCCGGGAGCTGCGGCGGAACGGCCATTCCATTGAAACCGTGTTCATGGCGGCGGGGGACGAAACCCTGCTGGCCCGCTACAAGGAAACCCGCCGGGACCATCCCCTGAGCCAGGAGGGACTCACCCTGACCCAGGCCATTGCCGAGGAGCGGCTGCGGCTGCAGCCCCTGCGGGAAACGGCGGACTACGTCATCGACACAACGGGGCTCAGCCCCCGGGAGATGCGGAAGAAGCTGAACGCGGAGCTGAAGGGAATGACCGCGGAGGAGCCCCCCATCCGGGCGGAGGTCATGAGCTTCGGCTTCAAGCGGGGCCTGCCCCGGCAGGCGGACCTGGTGGTGGACGTGCGGTTCCTGCCCAATCCCTTCTACATCGAGAGCATGTGCCGGCACTCCGGGCTGGATGAGGACGTGAGGACCTTCGTCATGGACCATCCGGTGACGAAGGAGTTTATGGTAAAATTCAAGGATATGCTTTCCTTCCTGATTCCCAACTACCGGGAGGAGGGGAAGCACCGGCTGGTGATCGCGGTGGGCTGCACCGGCGGCGCCCACCGGAGCGTTGCCATCGCGGAGGCCATCGGAGCCTTCCTGCGGGAAAGCGGACTGCCCACGGAGATCAATCACCGGGACCTGCTGCTGGAGCAGTCCCGCTGGACGGCGCCGCCTGAGGACGGAGAATAATGCGTACGGGAGAGAAACAAAGCTTCGCGGGCCGGGTGCGGGAGGAGCTGATCCGGCTGCCGGCGGGGAAGCCCTGCTGCATGCTCAGCGAGATTTCCGCCCTGACCCAGACCTCCGGCCACCTGTCCTTCCGGGGCGGAGGATGGTTTTCCGTCAGCTACCGGCTGGAGGACGCCGGGGCGGCGAGACGGCTTTTCCAGCTGCTGCGGAAGCGGCTGAACGTGAAGCCCATGCTGCATTTCACCCAGACCGCCAGGCTGGGAGGCCGGCGGACCTGCGTGCTGACCCTTACGGGAGAGGACGCCCGGACGCTGCTGGACGCCCTGCACATGACGGAAACGGATGAGCGGGGACAGGTCCACCTGCGGCGGACGGTGCCCCGGCACCCCATGACCCGGCAGTGCTGCCGGCGGGCGTTCCTGCGGGGAACCTTCCTGGGAGCCGGAACGGTGACCAACCCGGAAAAGGGATACCACTTCGAATGGAAGGCGGAGGACGAGCACCTGCCCGGGGTGCTGGAAAAGCTGCTGGAGAAGTGCGGCCTGCCCTTCCACACCTATGAGCGGATGGGACAGCGGGTGGTGTACCTGAAGGGGGCCCAGCAGATCGCCGACGTGCTGGCGCTGATGGGCGCCGGGCAGAGCGTGCTGGAGCTGGAGAACATCCGGATCCGGAAGCAGCTGCGGGCCGCGGCGGTGCGGGCCGCCAACTGTGACGAACACAACGGGGAAAGGATGCTGGACGCCGCCCAGAAGCAGGCGGAGGCCATCCGGCAGATTTCCCTGAAGCAGGGGCTGTTTACGCTGCCGCGCACCCTGCAGGACCTGGCCAGGCTCCGGCTGGAAAACCCGGACCTGAGCCTGAAGGAGCTGGGGGAGATGCTGGATCCCCCGGTGGGAAAAAGCGGCGTGAACCACCGGATGCGCCGGCTGATGGAGATCGCCGGGGAAATCTGACGGAAGGAAACCGGAAAGGAGGAACGGAAGGCATGATCGCATCCCTGTCCTATCTTGCGCTGTACCTGGCTTTCGGCATCCTGACCGTCCGGTTCCTGCTGCCGCGGCACAAGCCCCTGAACCGGATCTGGCTGGGGCTCAGCCTGGGCGTGCTGGAGGAGATGTGGCTGCCGGCGCTGTGCGCGTTCCTGTTCGGATTCACCGCCCTGGCCCACGCGGCGGCCGCGGGGCTGCTGCTGGCGCTGACGGCCCTTGCCTGGGTCCTGCGGGACCGGCGGGATCCCGCCCCCTGGGACGAGGAGGAGAAGGCGCAGCTGCGGAAAATGCTGCCGGTGATGATCCCCCTGACGCTGCTGGGGGCCTTCCTGCAGTACACCCACACCATGCGGGCGGACGCGGCGGGCAACTGGCATGTGGGGCAGAGCACCTACGGGGACCTGCCCATGCACCTGAGCTTTATCACCGGGCTGGTGGGGAAGCCCTTCCCGGCGGATTACCCCTTCTTTCCCGGGGCCCGGCTGAGCTATCCCTTCCTGACGGATACCCTGAGCTCCACCTTCTGCCTGCTGGGATGCAGCCTGCAGGCGGCGGTGATCCTCCCCGGAACGCTGATGATGGCCCTGTGCTTCATGGGCGTACTGGTGCTGGGAAGGGAAATGACGGCCGGGGGAAAGGCGGCAGTCCTGGCGGCCCTCCTGTTCTTCCTCAACGGCGGACTCGGCTTCCTGTACGATTTCGACCTGGCGGGAGGAAGCTGGAAGGCAGAGCCGGACGCGAACCTCTTCACCCGGGCGTGGCAGACGGCCTCCGGCTGGTTTGAAACCGTGGGGGAGCGGATCGGGAACATCCTGACCGGGTATTACAAGACGCCCACCAACCAGCCGACTCCCAACAACCTGCGCTGGTCCAACGTGATCTGCGACCTGATGGTTCCCCAGCGGACGCTGCTGGGAGGATGGTGCGCGGTGATGCCCTGCTTCTACCTGCTGGACGCGGTTTTCCGGCCGGTGAAGCGGGACCGGGAGAATGGCGCCCGGGGGCTCATCCTCCTGGGCCTGTGGGCCGGCGCCCTGCCCCTGGTGCATACCCACAGCTTCCTGGCCCTGGCCCTGGCCTCCCTGGGCTGCCTGTGCTACGACCTGATCCACGGGGATCCGGACGCCATGATGATCCGGAGAGAAAGATGGCGCATCCTGCTTCCGTACCTGGCCTACGCCGCCGTTGCGGCGGTCCTGGCCGTGCCGCAGCTGCTGCTGTTCACCTTCCGGCAGGCGTTTCAGGAGGGAGCCGGGCACACCTTCCTGCAGTTCCAGTTCAACTGGGTCAATAACCCGGGCGGCGGGGGCATGCGGGACCTGTACCTGTGGTTCTATATCAAGAATATCGGGCTGCCCTTCATCGCCCTGATCGCTGCGCTGTTTGACAAAACTCCCCGGAACCGGCGGCTCTTCGCCATGGCGCTGCCCATTATCCTGGCGGCGGAGTTCATCCGCTTCCAGCCCAACGAATACGACAACAACAAGCTGTTTTACCTGGCGTGGCTGCTTTGCTGCATGATTACCGCGGACTGGTGCTGTGCCCTCTGGCGGAAGCTGAAGGGAATGCGCAGCCGGGCGGTGCTGGCGACAGTGGCGGCAATCGTCACCTTCCTGAGCGCCGGGCTTACGGTCTGGCGGGAATGCGTATCGGACTACACGGCCTTCAGCCGGGTGTCGGTGGAGGCCGGGGAATTCGCCCGGGACAGGACGGAGGGGGACGCGGTTTTCATGACCGGGACCCAGCACCTGAACCCGGTGCTTTCCATCGGCGGGAAAACCATCGTATGCGGACCGGACCTGTGGCTGTACTGGCACGGATTTGACACCCGGGAGCGGCAGGCGGAAATCCGGCTGTTCTACGAGCATCCGGAGGAGCATCCGGAAATCCTCAAGAAATACGGGGCCGGCTATATCTTCGTATCCTCGTATGAACGGTCGGAATACGAGGTGGACACGGAGGCGCTGGACCGGCTGTACCGGAAGGTCTTTGAGAACGGGGAAGCGGCCATCTGGAAGGTGCCGGATGAATAAGGGACCGGGCGGGAACGCCCGGTTTTCTTGTTGCTTTTTCAGGGGAGTTGGGATACAATAAAGTGATATTGTATGCGATGGAGGTGACAGCATGACCGGGAAGAACGACGGGCTGAAATGGCTGGGCTGGGCGATTCCGGCCGGGCTGTCCCTGATGATCGCGGTGATGGACCTGCCCCAGGCAACAAGGAGCGCGCTTATCGCACCCACCTTCCTGCTGCAGGTGCTGCTGCCGGTGATTGCCGCCATGACGGGGGCTGCCTGCGACCGGGCGGTGACCCCCGCGGTGTGCGCCCTTGCGGCGGTGCTGGGGTGGAAGGCCTTTCCGGCCTACGGGCTGCCGGTGACGCTGTTCTGGTGCGTTTCCTGCGCGCTGACGGCGTGCCTGCCCATGAAGAAAAGAATCCTCCGGCCCATCCTGCGGGCCGGGATGTGCCTGGCGGCCTGGGGCATTGCCCTGGGAACGGTGATTTCCCTGACGGGCGGGCAGGTTGTGACCGGCCTGGCCCAGGCGGCGTGCCGGTTTGTGGACCGGAGTCCCGACAGCGCGGAGATCCTGCTGCGGGCCTACAGCGCCGGATATGTGCGCGTCTCCGGAACGGGAGGCATGGTGCCGGCGGTGCAGTTCATGGGGAACGTGCTGATTCCCACGGAAGCCCGGACCCAGATGCTGTACACCCTGCGGGTTTCCCTGGAGGAGACCCTGCCCTCCCTGCTGTGCAACGCCATCGTATACCATACGGCGCTGACCACGGTGCTCTCCACGGTGCTGCCGGACTGGCAGCGGCGGAAGCGCGGGGAGACGGGGGAGTTTCCCCCCATGGAGCAGTGGTACATGCCCCGGCGGATGGGAACGGCGGTGTTCGCCCTGTGCCTGGGTTGGCTGATGGCCATGATGGCCCGGGAAGGCGTCGGCGCCTACCTGGGATGGCTCTGCGCCGGGGTTTTCCGGGCGGCGTTCATCCTGCAGGGGATCTGCTGGATGCAGTGGATGGGCAAACGGATGGGGATCCGCTCCGCGGTGCGGAATGTGTGGTCCGTAATGCTGTCCTTTATCCTTCCGCTGATTCCCATGGTGATGGGTATGATAGATCAACGAAGGGACGCGCGTCACCTGCGTCCGAGAGAGGAGACTGACCAGGAATGAAAGTCGTATTGCTGAAGGATGTCCGGAACATGGGAAAGAGAGATGATATCCTGACCGTCAGCGACGGGTATGCCCGGAACTTCCTGTTTCCGCAGAAGCTGGCCGCGGAGGCCACGCCGGGAACCCTGAAGGAAATCGAGCGCAAGCGCGCCGCCCAGGACGCCCGGGAGGCGGAGCTGAAGGCGGAGGCCCAGGCCAAGGCCGAGCTGCTGAAGAACAAGGTGATCGTGCTGCAGGTGAAATGCGGCGACAAGGGCAGGCTGTACGGAAGCGTAACCAGCGCGGAGGTGGCGGAGGCCCTGGAGAAGCAGCACGGCATCAAGGCGGACAAGCGGAAGATCGATATCGGGGATCCCATCCGGGAAACCGGAATCCGGGAAATCTCCGTATGGCTTTACTCCGGCATCACCACGAAGATGAAGCTGGACGTGCAGCCCCTGGCGAAATAAACCACAAAACCAGAAACTGGAAACGGGATGGATGGCATGGAAACTCCGGAGAGGATGAACGGCGCGGTACCGCCCCACAGCGCGGAGGCGGAGGTCAGCGTCCTGGGCGCGATGCTCCAGGACAGCACCGCCGTGCTCAAGGCCACCGAGCTGCTGAAGCCGGAGGACTTTTACCTGCCGGAGCATAAGGAAATCTTCCAGGTGATGGCGGAGCTGAACAGGAACCATTCCCCCATCGACATGGTGACCGTGCACACGGAGCTGGCGAAGCGGGGAACCCTGGAGGGAGTCGGCGGGGACGCCAACCTGATGCGGATCCTGAACCTGGTGCCCACCACGGCCAACGTGAAGGCGTATATCGACATCGTGCGGGAGAAGAGCACCCTGCGGAAGCTGATCACCGCCTGCCAGAATATCTCCGGGGAGTGCTACCGGCAGCAGACCCCGCTGCCGGAGCTGCTGTCCTCCACGGAAAAGGCCATCTTTGACATCGTCATGAACCGGACGGACGGGGAGGCCCTGCAGCCCCTGAGCGAAGTGGCGGTCCGGGCCTTTGACCAGATCGAGGAGCTGGCGAAGAACCACGGCCAGATTTCCGGCGTACCCACCGGGTTTTACGACCTGGACAGCCTCCTGACGGGGCTGCATCCCGGCGAGCTGGTGGTGGTGGGCGCGAGGCCCGCCATGGGTAAAACCTCCTTCGCCATGAACCTGGCGGCCCACGCCGCCGTGGACAAGCGGAAGAAGACCGCGGTGTTCACCCTGGAAATGCCCCGGGAGCAGATCGCCATGCGCGTGCTGTGCTCCGACGCCCGGGTGGATATGCAGCGGGTCCGGAAGGGCACGCTGACGGACGACGACTGGGTGAAGCTGGCGAATTCCCTGACCCCCATGGTATCCGCCCCCATGTATATCGACGATACGGCGGGAATCTCCCCCAGCCAGCTCCGGTCCAGGTGCCGGCGGCTGATGATGGACCAGGGGGGCCTGGACCTGATTGTTGTGGACTACCTGGGACTGATGCGGGCCGACGGCCGGGTGGAAAACCGGCAGCTGGAGGTTTCGGAGATCAGCCGGTCCCTGAAGGCCATTGCCCTGGAGCTGAAGGTTCCGGTGGTGGCCTGCGCCCAGCTGAGCCGCGCCAACAAGGACCGGCAGGACAAGCGGCCCATGCTCAGCGACCTGCGGGATTCCGGATCCATTGAGCAGGACGCGGACGTGGTCATGTTCCTCCACCGGGAGGAATACTACAACAAGGAAACGGAAGACAGGAACATCGGCGAGGTCATCGTTGCCAAACAGCGCAGCGGTCCCCTGGGGACGGTAAAGCTGGCCTGGCTGGGTGAATATACCTCCTTTGCCAACCTGGCGAGGGAGAACGGGAACGGGGCGGAGGCCCCGTTCTGATGCCGGAAGGAGAACAGATGGAAAACTATTCGATATGCCAGCTGCAGCGGGATATGCGGTATGAGGGATTCCTGCTGGTCCGGAGCGCGGAGAAGCGGAAGGACGTAAAGGGAAACGACTATGTGGACATGAACCTGACGGACCGGACCGGGGAAATCAACTGCAAGGTCTGGAACTGGGATCCCGCGGCGGAGGTGCCGGAGGCCGGCAAGGCCGTGAAGGTCCGCGGAACGGTGCAGGAATACAACGGAAGGCTGCAGCTGCGGATTGAGAAATGGCGGGAGGCTACCGGGGAGGACCCGGTGGACATGGACCGGCTGGTGCCCTGCGCTCCCCGGAAGCCGGAGGAGATGATGCAGGAGATCCGCGACGCGGTGGCGGACATCCGGAGCGACGCCCTCCGGAGGCTGACGGAGGGAATGCTGGAGGAAGCCGGCAGCGTGCTGAACTGGTTTCCCGCAGCCCAGCGGATGCACCACGCGGAGCGCAGCGGACTGCTGCACCACACCACGGATATGCTGAAGCTGGCCCGGGCCATGCTGGCGGTGTATCCCTGGCTGAACCGGGACCTGCTGCTGGCGGGAGTGATCATCCACGACCTGGGGAAGATTGACGAGCTGAAGAGCGACATGGCCGGAAACGTGACGGACTACACCCGGGACGGCCAGCTCATCGGGCACCTGGTGCGGGGGATCACCAACCTGAACCGGGTGGCGGACCGGCTGGACATTCACGGGGAGCCCCTGGTGCTGCTGGAGCACATGCTGCTGAGCCACCACGGGGAAAGCGAGTACGGCAGCCCCAAGGCCCCCATGTTCCCGGAGGCGGAGGCCCTCCACTGGATCGACATGATGGACGCCCGGATGAACACCATGAAGGGCGCGGAGGACAAGACGCCGGAGGGCGCCTTCAGCGAGAAGATTTTCAGCCTGGACCGGAGAATATACCATCCGAAATATACGGACGACGCGGAATAAGAAAACGCGGAACACAAATAAAACGGAGGGAGTATCCATGATGAAGAAGAGAATCCTTTGCCTGGTCCTGATCCTTTGCGCGGCACTGGTGCTGACCGCGTGCCAGCAGCAGGAAACCTACCCGAACCAGCCCCGGCAGGACGCGGGACAGGCGCAGCAGCAGGCCGTACAGCAGGATGCGCCGACCATGGTGCCGACGGTACAGTCCCAGCCGCAGCAGATCAACTTTGACGACGGGAGCTACGATCCCTCTTCCGAGGAGGGCGGGCAGGAGGAGCAGGTCGCCCAGACCGCATCCTCCGGGGTGACATCCGCCCCCATCATGCAGAGCGAATACGCGGGCGCAACCCCGGTGAAGATTGACCCGGTGGACAAGCCCACTCCCACGCCGCTGCCCACCATCACCTTCTCCTACGCCACCTACACGGCCTCCAACCTGCACCTGACCTTTGACGGGCCGGCGGGCTGGGTGCCGGACGACAGCGCCGCGGACACCTACGTGCTGCGGAATCCGGATCCCTCCATGGACTATGAGGCGAAGGTGGAGGTCCGGACGGTGAACGTGGGGAAGAGCTACACCCAGAAGGAGCTGACCACCGAGGTCAAGGCCCAGGCGGACGCCCTGCGCACCAGCGGGAACTTCCTGTCCCTGGAGCCCTCCAACACCGCCAGCCGCCACTTCATCGCGGACGGCGGCGTATACATCGCCTACAAGGGAACCCTGAACGACGGCAGCGAGACGGGAGTGGCCGGGCGGATCATCGTCAACACGGTGAACAACACCCTGTACATCCTGCACGTCAGCTACCCCAGGGCCCTGGCGGACACCTT
>OCTW011607574.1_pt1 | contig 11117 bp, 8 predicted proteins | sample 1539671 | NCBI WGS metagenome assembly OCTW01 (sample SAMN02144230, study PRJEB22623) | gut metagenome | biome: sheep rumen | host: Ovis aries | place: New Zealand | reverse complement strand
AAGAACTGTTCCCCGGCATGTTCCACTGGAATGTCAAAGACATGGAAGTAAGTGACATGCAGAGAGTCGGAATCCTTCACGCACAGATTATTATAGAATTTATCCGGATTGATATAGCCATATCTCTGTCCGGCGGTATATTTCAGGAAAGCCCGCGTGAGGTTATACTCAAGTCGGGCCATCAAGGCATTGATATTATCCTGCTCACTGGTATCCAGACTCCGTATTCTCTCTATATCAGCCGCGAGTTGTTTTTTCCTGAACATCGCTTCTTTCAAACCGGTCTCTCCTACTCTTTCGAGATACGACAACAGTGAGTCGGCCCTGCCATCAATACCATGACGATTGATCCAAAGGAACGGATTATTATCTCCATAGTAGGCTCGTACCTGTCGGTCAGACATCATCTTACTGGTATCTGCCTTGACGATATGATGCAGGTGGTGACGGATTTCAGAGGGGGTGATAACAAAAGAAGGCGTTTTCAGTGATGAAAACGCTTCCAATGTGATCTTTCTATATGGATACTCTGTTTTCTCTTCACACGACATTAACAGAATGACAGCGAACAAAAAGAAAACGAGCCCTTTATTACTTGACAAGGTATAAGGAACTATTTATTAATAGATATCTTTCGAACAACCTTACCTACTTTTACGATGTAGCATCCTTTCGGCAGATTCAGTTCATACTGACGGTCAGCACCCTCTACTCTGACTGACATGACACGTACACCCGTGAGATTATACACATAGAGCATCTCTCCGGTAGCACCTGAAACATGTAATACGTTATCCTTAAAAGAAACGGTAACCTCCTGAAAATCAGCCTCAATAATCTCTACTGCCGTAGCAGCCTGTGTATGAATAGGGATACACAGCAAGAGGAATAAAGGAAGTATTATCTTGAGTATATTTCTTACCATAAGCACACATTTTCTGCAAAAATACAAAGATTATTTGAAAAATGCAAATATTTGCGCAATTATTTAATCTTTAAGGACCTTAAGGACCTTAAGGACCTTAGGGACCTTAAAGACTTTACAGCTCTATCACCATCCGCTCATTACTGAGAAAACTCTCCGGGAAAATGGCCCTGGCTTCATTCAAGAGAATGTTCTCATCCTCATACCTCGAACTGTAATGCCCTAAATAGAGTCGCTCCACCTTGGCGTCGCGCGCCACCATCGCTGCTTGCTCTGCCGTGGAATGACAGTATTTCTTGGCATTCTCGATCTGATCATTAGCATAGGTACTCTCATGATAAAGCACATTCACGTCCTGTAAAAGTTGATACAACTCTGGGATATATCTTGTGTCAGAACAATAGGCATAGGCTTTTACGGGATCGGCAGGTGTCACCAACTGTTCATGCTCCAACACCGTGCCATCCTCTGTGGTCCATCCCCCACCCGCCTTGATATTGTTGATCTGACTAAGGGGGATATTGAAAGCATCAATCATATCCCTGCGGATATGAGGCAACAGCGGTTTCTCCCGGAAGAGGAATCCGCAACAAGGCATTCTGTGCTCAAGGGGTATTGTGGTAACGGTCATACTCTTATCCTCATAGATCACGGCATTCTTCGTAGTGTCTACGGCATGGAACTCCACCTCAAAGGAGAGATGCGGACAGAACATGGTGATCTGCTCATTAAGCATCTTTTCCAAAGCTACGGGAGCGTATACATGCAGAGGATTGGTGCGCCCTAATAAACCGAACGTACTGATCAAGCCGATCAAACCAAAACAGTGATCGCCATGAAGATGACTGATGAATACCGACTGCAGTTTGGAGAAATGCACGTGTGTGTGACGGAGCATCGTCTGTGCCCCTTCAGCACAGTCAACCATCATAAACTTACCACGTATTTCAACAATCTGACAAGAGGCATTGTGCTTAAGTGTCGGCAGAGCACTGCCACAACCTAAGATATGAACCTTAAACGTACTGCTCATCAAGATTATCTCAGTCGTTTATAACTATAGATACCACGGTCGTTCTCCAGCATCAAACTATCTACACCCAACTCATATACGCTGAAGGTATCGCTGGAGAGTACCAGTCGACCATTGTTGATCTTCCACTCACGGTAAGGATGCGGCTCATGGGTATCACCATCCACAATACCACCTTCCATAATCTCAAAACTACGGTCGAGCGCCACCCACTTGCCTAACAAAGTAGTGAGGTTCACCACCATGTTGGAGCGCAGCACACCATCCTCGTCGGTCTCTACAATCGCTGCCATACGATCGCCCACTGCCATACCACCGCGTACAGACATCACCGAGTCGGTATTCACCATGATGATCAGCGTGTCGTTATCATCAGTGATCAACTCGAGGGTATGCATGGCACTGCCATCCCCACAACGTCCATACAACGTGGTGTCAACCACCTCTATCGTGTCGTTTGACAGCATATCAGATACCGGGGCACTCTTCTTGTCATTACAACTGGTAATACCCAAAAGGAGCATCGCAAAACACAAAACACCAAATCCTCTCTTCATATTATTTTGTTTCTTGGTTTTCTTTTTCCTTAGCCTCATTCCAGAGCGCATCCATCTCTTCGAGCGACATCTCCGTCAGCGGCTTACCCATCTTGATAGAGTGATCCTCCACATAATTAAACCTGCGGATAAACTTCTGGTTCGTGTATTCCAGAGCAGTATCGGGATTGAGCTTATACAGACGGGCGGCATTGATCACAGAGAAGAGGAAATCGCCCAACTCACGGGTGGAATGCTCCTTGTCTTCTTTACGTACCTCTGTCTCCAACTCATCTAGTTCTTCACGCACCTTCTTCCATACATCCTGCTTGTCTTCCCAGTCGAAGCCCACATTACGGGCTTTCTCCTGGATACGGAATGCCTTGATCAATACCGGTAAACCATTGGGAACACCAGACAGCACACGTTTGTTACCATCCTTCTCACGCAACTTGATCTGCTCCCAGTTCTGTAATACCTGGTCGGAAGTCTTGGCATCAGCAAACTCACATCCCTCTGTCTCTTCCCCATAAGGTAAGGGTTTGGGATGTTTGGCCCCCACTTGTGATGGATGATAGATATGCGGATGACGGAATATCAGTTTGTCAGCCTGCTGGTTACACACATCAGCAATATCAAAATCACCAGTCTCACTACCTATCTTTGAATAGAACAAGACGTGCATCAGCACATCACCCAGTTCTTTGCAGATTTCTTTCTTATCGTCTTTCAGCAGAGCATCACACAACTCGTAAGTCTCCTCTATCGTATTCGGCCGCAGACTCTCGTTGGTTTGTTTCTTATCCCAAGGGCATTTCTCCCTGAGTTGATCAAGCACATCCAACAGTTTCTCAAAAGCAGCTAATTTCTCTTCTTTTGTATGCATAATCGATTTTACATCAATAACAAGGGCAAAAATACAAGAAAATATGGAAATAAACAAATAATATCGATATTTTCAATTATTCATTCTCCATTATCCATTTTCCATTTTATTGAAGAAATGCTCTCAGCCGCGCGACATACTCCTCCGGATAATCATGATACGACCAGGCATGGACGGTGCCCTTGGTGACCCACAACTCCTTCTCACCTTTTTTATTATTATATAGAGGGTGCACCATCTCAAAGGGCACAAAACGGTCTTTATCTCCATGGATGAACAACATGGGATACGGACATTTCGCCACTTGCTTGAGTGATGAGGCTTTCTTGAAGCGCCAACCATCTTTCATTCCACAAACGATACTTGCTCCGTATAACAGAGGGAATGGCGGTAACTTAAAATGTGACTTCATCTCATGCTTGAACTCATCCCACACACTGGTGTATCCGCAATCCTCCACAAACTTGATCGAGCGGATACCTACGGGCATCGGTTCTCCCGACACATTCATCGTGGTAGCGGCACCCATGGAGATACCATGCACCACCATCGTATCGGTTTTGAAATGCTCCATCCATTCCAGGATATCATGCCGCTCTTTCCATCCCATACCGATTCGTTTTCCCTCACTCAGTCCATGGGCATGCAGATCGGGCACCAAAACATCATACCCTAACTCTTTTTCATAGATACGGGCAATCATCATCATACCCATTCCCTGGTCGCGCCAACCATGAATGAGGACAGCCCGCCGCGTATTATTCGGCGTATGACGTATCACATAGGCATGATGCCGTTCTCCGGTTGACATATATAAAAAGGTGTCGGTGATGGCATGGTGCTGCCTGAGACTGTCCATCCAGGACTTCACCTCGGGGTAATGCCTACATACCTGTTTGAATTTCAGTGCAGTATCCGCACGGTTCTTGGTGGGCTTCAGGGCATAGTTAACCATATAGAAGCTGCCGCCCACCGTTGCGGTGATACAACTGTTCATCATCAGGATGATGATTAATAGTAGAGGTATGATAATTTTTAGATTCTTCATCATATAAATCTTTTCCTGCAAAGTTACGCAAAGTCGAGTGAAATGCAAAAGGAAAGCTTGCTTTTCTTTTCATTCCGAGACGGGTTATGGCGTGTCACAGACGGGGACAAGCACCTTACTGAGCTTGTCCCCGAGTTTTATAAACTAAAAAGAGGTGCCGAAGCACCTCCTTTTAGTACGAATACTTATTCTGCTAATGGATCGTATGTTCCGTTAGAACCATTGTGATAGTAATCTTCCCATCCTACTGTCTGTGGCAGGTCAGGGTTAGCGATCTGCTCATTCTGTGACAATCCCCAGATATAGTAACGTGGGTTCCATGTCATGGTAAGTGGCGTATTGTCAGAGCTATAAGCATCACCCTTGATCTTCTTACGGGTAAGATACTTATCATAGAATTCCTTCAAATGATTCAACTGTGTCTCCAAAGGATCCTTTACAAGACTCTCACTCAGATCAATAGCATAGGCATCACGCTCTGTACGTGTCAAACCACCCATATTTGACTTTAAGATAGGATCAGGATTTGTATCATCAATCAGTTCAATCCATGGTCTGAAATCACCTTCTTTTCTTGTAGGCATAGGCCATGTACGTCCGCTGGTACCGTCAGTGTAGTTATAATTATCCTGGAGACGGAATACAAACTCATCACGACGCTGTCCTACGAATGGCTTGAAGCCTAAGTAAGTACAGGTGTTACCACCCCAACCTGTCAGTGGCTTGCAACCGGCAGCAGCAAAGTCCTTACCACCGTCGAAGAGCAACCAGCGACGCATATCCTCGAAGCGCTTGCCCTCGTATGCGAACTCAATCTGACGCTCATAGAGAATAGCTGCCATACAAGCTGCCTCATCAGAATTAAGATTTGCAGGCAATCCATAGTTATTCTCAGAGGTGTAGCCAACACGAGCACGGATACGCTTCAGGATATCCACAGCCTCACTCATGTTACCGGTCTGGCAAGCAGCCTCTGCCAGGTTCAGCAATACCTCAGCATAACGGATCTCCATAGTAGAGGTCATACACTCACGGAAACCAACGTTCTTACCACCAGTATTGAAGTTGTAGTTTGGATTAGCGTTCACGTCCAGATCATCAGAGAACTTACGAATATACATACCATGTACAGAAGTCAAGAGGTTATCAGCTCCGAAATGATCACTGTTCATCGGATTATTGTAATTTGCCTTATCGTTATACCATACATAGTTCCAAAGGATGTACTTATCACCGGTGTAGGGGTTGGTGCTGGAACTTGTGTTGGGATCACCCTTGAAACGCCAGTACTCACCAGGGAAGGCGAAGGTACGATAGAAACGCGGGTCACGGTTCATGAACGGATGCTCAGCATCGTATGCAATAGAAGAAGCCTCTAACTTGGTATAAGAGTCGTAGGTACTCGGACGCTTACCATCCTTCATCGGGAAGAGGTCAACGATCATGTCTGTAGGAGTCTTTCCATTGTTACCAAGGGTATTAGCCGGACGGATCTGCTGTTCCCACAGGTTGTTACGCTGATAGTCAGGAGTAAGGTCGGGAGTTCTCTTATTGTAGCAAGATACGAACACTGCCTCTGGGTTACCTACAATCTGCAAGAACATCTTTGCCCAACCGGAACCGTTCTTACCCGGATCATTCTCATTAGCCAGACCATAACCACAAGCATTAATGGTAGGAAGCTCCTTCTTAATGGTTTCATAAGCTGCTGTCCAACGAGACTTATCATTAGCACGGTTGAAGAGCGGACTTGCCCACAGGATCATCATACGGTGCTTGAATGCCAAGCAAGTACCGGTGGTCACACGTCCCCAATCGTTGTTTGACCAGCTGCTCTCCACTGTTTTCTTACGAAGCATTTCAGCAGCCTGATCCAACTCACTGCAGATAAATTCATACACTTCCTTGGCAGTTGAGCGTGGAGTGAAAGACTCAGGAACAGGTTTCTGTACTTCTGTCACGAGTGGCACAGAGCCATAGTAACGGAACAACAGATAGTAACACCATGCACGGAGGAAAATAGCCTGACCAAGAAGTTGGTCCTTCTCATCTTCTGTCAAAGAACCGTTTTGAATACCGGCAATCGTCTCGTTGATCTCACGGATACGGGCCCAAGAAGAACCGAAGTAACCTGGAGCACCGGAAGTACCAGTAACGGTATTCATCTCTACCTGCGGATTAACGAAGGTACTGAAGCCACGATATTCCTCGGTACTCTGTGAATGGTTGTCAGACATACCAAGACTGTTATACTGCCATATCTGAGCGCCACCGGCCTGAATATTTGGCAGGGTGATACGGTAGCACTCGTTCAAACGACCGTTGGCACCACTATAATAGTCATAGACTTCGGAAGATGCATTGCTGTAGTTCTTCTTATCCTCGATGAACTGATCGCTACAGCTGGTCATCAATGTTGCTGCTGCCAGAGAAAGGCAGATGGCACCTATATTAAATATTTTTTTCATTTTTGTCATCATTTAGAAGGTTACATTAACACCTACAGTAAACTTGCGCAATGCAGGATATACACCATAACTCATCATCGGGTCAATGAAATGATCTGGATATGGGTTATAGAAGCTCAATAGGTTCTGACCGGTAACGTTTACACGGATTGACTGGGCAGACAACAGCTTGCAAACACTCTTCGGCAACTTGTATGCCACAGTCAGACGGTTCAGACTGATACGAGCGGCACTGATACGCCAGAAGGTAGATGTCTTATTATTCACACTTGAGAAGCGCATGTTAGGATAATATGCCTCACGGTTAGCTGCCATCAACAGGTTACCCTCTGCGTCATAGATGTCATTGTAAACGAACATGTCATCCGGATTCCAGAATGAAGGCATGTTGACATACTCGAGCATGCGGTAACCCAGACTGTTGTTAGCAGCCACACCATCACTTGGTGCAAGGGCACTGCCCGGGACGAAGCTGTAACCACCCCAGCTGGCTGCCAACTGTGCAGATACTGACAGACTCTTATAATCAGCACTCAGGTTGAGTGAGAAGTGATAAGGATTGCTGCGGTGAGAGAGTTGTACCTCATCGAGACCGTCGATGATGCCATCCGGACCATTGTACTCTTTTGTACCCTCGATCAGAGAACCACGGATATCCTTGTAAATCAACATACCCGGACGTACCTGATCCTTAGTCAGACCTAAGTAGCTGGTGATGTTATACTGCTTGAAGTACTCCTCAATATCCTGGAAGCTGCGGAACATACCAATGCACTGCATACCCCAAGAACCGCGGTCGGTGCGCTTACCCTCTTGGATAGCCTTGTAGTAGTTGCTTGTCGGCCACTCCATCAAGAGCACCTTATTGTCAGAAGTACCGGTATTCAGCTGTATCTTATATTTGAAGTCCTTGCCTATCTTGTCACGCCAGGTGATAGATATCTCAGTACCCCAGCTGTCCATCTTACCATAGTTCAGAGGAGCACTTCCTGTACCTACAGTCTGTGGAACAGAGGCGTTCCAGCTGAGCAACATATCACGATCCCATACATAGTAAGCATCGATATTGAAACCTAAACGACTGTTCAGCACACTGAAATCGAAACCAATGTTGCCCTTATATGACTTATCCCAGCGAACGTCTTTATTAGTACGTGCACCGTTGTTAGCTGTGATATGACTACCTGCAATGCCATCTTCTCCGAAGATAGCACCCTTGTCTGCAGCAACATTATAGGTCTGCATCCACTGCCAAGCAGAGATATTATCACGACCCGTCAAACCGAAGGAAGCACGTACTTTAAAGAAGTCGAGCCACTTGATACCCTGCATGAATTTCTCTTCACTCATAATCCAACCAGCTGAGAGTGATGGGAACACACCCCAGAAGTTATTCGGGTGGAACTTCTGAGAAGCATCCGAACGGATCAGGAACTCCAAGAGGTAACGGTCGGCATAGTTGTAGTTCAGACGACCGATATAAGAGAGTGAAGCAGACTCACTTCGGCCCCATGTAGAACTGGTGTCACCACCCTCTCCTGTATTCAGAGAGTTTGACTGACCGGTAGAGAACTCGTAAGGCTTGGTACCCTGTCCGAGCAAGTCTTCATACTCTGACTCAGATTTCTCAATAGAGAACAGACCGTTTACGCTGTGTGCACCGAACTCACGTGCATAAGAAACGGTGAAGTTCAGCTGATAGTTGTCAGAGCGATTCATTGTACGCTGGATATAACCACCGTCAGTACCATTCGAAATCTTCGCATTGTTGTGACCCATCAAGAAGTTGTTGTCGGCCAATACAGTATTGTTATAGAAGTCCTCCTGACCGGGAACGAGCGTATAGAGGTGTTCACCACTACCAGAACGCTGGTTCAGACGATAAACAGCGAATTGTGTACCGAACTCATTATTCTTATCAGTCTTGATAGCCTTAGAATAGCTCAGACGAAGTTTCAAACCTTTCAGGATCTTGCTCCAACCAAAATCGTAATCAAGAGCACCACTGATATAGAGGTTAGAATTCATGGAGCGCATATAGTCGCTGGAGTTCTGCAAATACTCATAGTTGTAGTTCTGGTTGGCAGCGATCTCACCGTTGGTAATACCATAAGCTGCCATTGGATAACCGTTGAGGTACTCGGGGATGTAACCCGGGTGAGACAGCAGCATGTTGTAGTCCTTATCAGCAGAAGTACTCTGTACCTTCATCAACGGCTTGTTCTGCTTACCGTAGTCACCAGACACCTGCAGAGAAGCCTTCAGCCACTTACCTAACTTAGCATCAACACCTGCACGGAAGTTCCAGCGGTCGTAATCCAGTTTACCGAGGTTACCTTCCTGATCGAAGTAAGAAATGCTTGCATAGTAGTTAGCCTTTTCTGTAGCACCACTGATATTCACACTGTGCTGCTGAGTAACAGCCATCTTCCAGTGGTCATCGAGCAGATTGAAGTTCAAACTCTTCATAGCCTCAAGCTCATCAGCCTGGAAGAGATCATAACGCTGGTTGATATTGGTTTCAGTAGGATCAGCCATACGTACGGCATTCCACAGACGACCATAATTATAAGTACTCAGCATCTTTGGAGTGCTCACAGCGTCGGTGAAACCGAAGTTACCGCTATAAGAGATCTGCGGAGCACCTTCCTTACCTTTCTTGGTAGTAACGAGGACAACACCGTTAGCAGCACGTGCACCATACACAGCTGCGGCAGCATCCTTCAAGATAGAGATATTCTCAATAGAGTTAGGATCCAAGTTGTTGAATGCCTCTGAGTCGAGGATGAATCCGTCGATTACATACAAAGGAGACTGGGCATTCACACCGATAGCAGACAGATCACCGGCACCACGAATGGTGAGTGAAGAGGTGCTACCCGGACGGTTACCACCACTGCTGATGCTAACACCATTGATCAAACCACGGAGAGATCCGGTAAGGTCGTTGGTAGCCAGATCGGTGATCTCCTCCACAGGAACAGTCTCAACAGATCCTGTCAAGTGTGACTTCTTCTGTGTACCATAACCTACGACAACCACTTCCTCAATCATCTGAGCATCTTCCTTCAATACCACTTTCGTAGCATTCTTCATGTCAGTGATGGTCTGAGAGATATAACCGATGAAAGAAACTACCAACTGACCCTTTGCTGGAACAGCGATCGTATAGTTACCATCAAAGTCGGTAATTGTACCGGTTGTAGAACCCTTTACCTGTACGGTAGCACCGATGATAGGCTCACCGGCCTCGTCTACAACTGTACCTTTAACTGTAGTCTGTGCTGATGCATTCAGTGAAACGATAGACATCAGTAACACCAGACAGATATAGAATAATTTATTTTTCTTCATAATAATCTTTTTGTTTTAGAGTGTTACTGATTATTTCAACCAACGTGGGTCACCGATTGTACTGGAGATAGCACCCTTAGCCTTGAAGTTAACACCACCGTTCTCCTTGGTCAGGTCGAGCGGCTGCAACCAAGCCTTCACAGCATCCACATCAGCCAAGCCAAAGGCATCTTCCTTTGTAACGAACTTGAAGTCATTAGCAAATTCCGCACCGTCACCACTGGTGATTGTAGTATAAGAGGTGTTCTTATCCACAGAGTTGATGATCGTACAGTTACCCTGTAAGAACTTCTGCAGACGAGCGCAATAATAAGTTACATTATTATTAAAGGTTATCGTGTATGCAGCGTTATTAGGTGTGTTGTTAGCAAACTCCTTATCAGAGAATGTCATAATGAAGGTATTGTCTGTCAGCGTAGCACTACCTGTTGTAGAATCGAACATAGATGACATGTTGTTTCTGTTGAAACGGATCATACGGTTCTTGGCATTACTCTTCAGATTATAGATAGTGCTGTTCTTAATAGTCACATTACGGATAGCACTTGATCCCCATGACTGACCATCCTTGTAGTAACAGGTCTGTCCATAGCAGCACAATACGGCAGCATCACCGAACTTGGTGCCGTCGTTATCCAACTGTACGATACAGTTGACGATACGTACGTCAACAGCCGACCATGCTTTCTCACCGATATAGAAAAGACACATCTTCACGTTCTTGAACATACAATCCTCAAAGATAAGGGGATCATTAAGGATATAGCACTTGTCTTTAAATCCGAAGTTAGGACCTTCCAAAGAGGAAGGAGGATTATTGGTACATTCTACCACACCCCTTGAGTTCTGCTCAGTAGCATCGAAGTT
>OCTW011488125.1_pt1 | contig 11118 bp, 10 predicted proteins | sample 1539671 | NCBI WGS metagenome assembly OCTW01 (sample SAMN02144230, study PRJEB22623) | gut metagenome | biome: sheep rumen | host: Ovis aries | place: New Zealand | reverse complement strand
GGCAGTCTCTTTCTCCATCTGATAGGGCTGCGCAGTTCGCGCAGACTTCTCTTTATTATTTTTCTACCGGCACATACTGGGTATAGCCCACTTCCTGCCCGTAAAGCCCGGCGATATGCACGCCTGCAATGCGGCCGCTCGTCAGAGCCCAGGCCTGGGTGTTGGCATTGGTATGCGCTGTCTGATAGTAGGAATTGCCCCAGAATCCGCTGGCATCCTGGCCGACCGCATAGAGTCCCGGAATAACCGTCTTGGCATTGGTCAGCACCTGGCAGTTTCCGTTGACCGGAATGCCGCCCAGTGTGGAATCCAGTGCCGGAACGATGCGGACACAGTAGAAGGGACCGTCTTCTTCAGACAGGCTGTGGAGCATTTCCGGACGCTTTCCGAACTGTCTGTCCTCCCCAGCCTCGATATACCCAAGATAGGTCTCTATGGTCTTTGTATAGGTGTCCATATCCCAGATGCCGACAGCCTCGCCGAGTCCCATCAGGGTATCCGCCTTCCAGCCCTGCCCTGCATCCAGTGCACGCTGGAATTCATCCCGGATGGTCGTGAACGGAACACAGGCACGGTCGCGATAATTGTTGCACTGTGCGCGGACTTCTTCGCTCAGCAGTCCGGCGCCGCCTGCTTCTTCCATCTTCTTCATGTCCGACTCAGTGAAAATGACATACGCCTCGCCGGCTGTATTGAGCGCCGCAGTGCCTTTTGCCAGCGGGTCAGAAGCACCGAATTCCTCGTTGTAGAACCGGGTGCCGGCGGTATTCAGCTGCAGCAGTCCGGTGTAGTTGATGAACTTCATGTATCCCGCATAGAAATCAACCACATCATTGGAGCAGAATTCTGCCATGAACGGATCCAGGTTCTGCGGGGCACCCGCACCCACCGCCTGGGCCATCAGCATGCCGTCGCCTTCATCCGTGGACATGCCGTAGAGATAATACTTGCCATGGAAATACTGGTCCAGCAGTTCCGGGCTGCCCGCAAATCCGCCGGTAGCCAGAATGACCTGATTGGCGTGCACGATGTATTCCGTTCCGTCTGCCTTGCGGGCCTTGACGCCGGTCACGGCACCCTTGTCATCCGTGATCAGTTCATAGGCGCGTGCGGATTTGATCAGGGTTCCGCCGCCGGGCAGGAAGAAATTGTCGTACAGCACGTCATATTTCTTTGTGCCCTTGCCGGTATCCAGGCCGTTCTTGCCCTTCTGGCCGACCCGGAAGAAGCCCGGATCATCTGTCTGATCCCACATGCTCTGCAGCCAGTCCGCGGTCTCGCCGTTGCGGTCCAGGAAAGCAGAAACAACGGTGGAATCCGCGGTCCAGTGGCTGTAATCCATGAGCTCATTGAAGATCGTATTGCGGTCCGTCAGCAGGCTCTTGTCCTCCACCAGGCTGTCCAGATAGGCAGAGCCAACGGCCAACGCGCCGGTGGACATGACGCTCTCGCCGCCCACTTTATTGGTCTTTTCGATTACGACCACATTCATGCCGGCCTGCTGCAGGGTCAGTGCAGCTGTCGTTCCGGCACCGCCAGCGCCCACAACCGCCACGTCACAGGTCATTTCAATGGTCTCATCCTTTTTAGGCATGGAAGCGGAGAAGCCGCTGATGTCCGCACCGGCTTCTTCCAGCGCCTGACGGGCAGCTGACAGGACAGCCTGGCTCGTCAGCGTTGCACCGGCCACCACATCAACCGCAACGCTCTGGTACGTTACGATCTCTTCCGGCAGGATCGTCATACAGTCTTCGATGAATCCGGGGGTATCGTCGCTGCTCTCCACAACCACGGAAAGGATGGACGTTTCATCCACCGTCACCGCTACGCGGGTAGGACTGATTTCCTTCGGGGAACCGAACCTGGCCCCCTCGCTGTCGCCTTTTTTCCACTTGCCGTAAGCCTCGCCATAGTAGGTTCCCGGCGTCATATGCTGCTCAACCTTCGCAGCCTCCTGAGCTGTAAGGGTTACGCCGCTCTGCGCAAGGGCATCCTTGGCTGCACTCAGAATCGCCGTACTGGTCAGGGTTGCGCCGGAAACGCCGTCCACCTCGACGGAATTTTCTGCAACCATGCGTCCCGGCATCAGGTCGATGGCATTGCTGCCCACGCCCTGGGTCTCGCTTTCACCGACGGCGGTGACTTCCGTCAGCTTTCCATCCTCGAGGGTCAATGTTACCTTGACTTCACCGCCGAAGCCCTGTGCCGAAGCTTCATAGGTGCTCTTCTCTGCCAGTGCAAGGCCTGATGCCAAGGCCAGTGCCAGCACGAGCAGAAGTGCTGTCCATTTCTTCATTGCGCTTTCCTCCTCATTTTCCGGGACAGTGCCCGGTTTCTAAGAACAGAGTACAACATTACACCAAGTGTAAGGTCAAGCGCTATTTTACTCTTTATCGGTTTTTACGGGAAGCAGCACCCGAGAAACCGTGCTTCTCTGCCCTTCCCGGAACACGGAGATCTCCACCATGGAAATCATGGGACCGTCCGGCACAAGCCCCGTTTCCCGGACCGCCTCAAAAATCGGCAGAAATTCCCGCATTTCTCCCACAGGCTTGCAGATGCTGGCACTCCAGTATAGGCCTGGACGAATCCGGATGGTGCCTTCCGGAACTGAAAGGCGCAGCCGCTCTGCATCTGCGGTGGCTATGCAGATTCCTTTGCTGTCACAGGCTGCTCCGTCCCTGAGCACCGGCATTTTTGCCAGAAGCGCAATGGGATACTGGCGCATCCACTCCCTCTCGACCCTCCGTTTTTCCGGCGAATCCGGCAGGGAAAACTGCCCCTCCAGCGGCAGGTACAGCCGCTCTTCCTCTTCCCTGCTCAGTTCCATCGGGCGGTCATTCCGAATCCGCTCCACCACCTTCCGGCGAAGCGCCAGGGCCCGCCTGCGCTCCTGGAGTTCCTCAATCCGTTCCTCGATCTTCTCATCGCACCGCTTCAGCTGCAGTTCGATTCTGTCCAGATCGCTGTGCATCACGATATCCGCTGCTTCCCGCAGCGTGAATCCGACAGAGGCATAGTCCTGGACCTGCTGCGCGATGGTCAAATCCCTTCTCTCATATACCCTGTATCCGTTTTCCTTTCGTCCGCTCTTCAGATACCCTTTTCTCTCCAGGAACCGGACGCCCTGAGGACTCAGGCCCAGAATTTCTGCCACCTCTCCTACCCGGTAAGACATTTTCCCCTCCTTTTCTCCCTACCTAAAAAGCGGCATCCGGAAAAACCGGATACCGCCTTGTCCATTTGATTTACTCAGCACTGTCGATGAGGTCCAGCGAATACTCGCGGTTCATCTTCTTGCACATCTCTACAAACTTGTCCAGAGACACCGTCATGCGCTTGTTGCCGCGCACCGTTACAGCCACCGTGCGCTCGGCTGCCTCGCGGTCGCCCAGAACCAGAATGTACGGATCATGATACTGATGGAAGAACTTGATCTTCTCCTTCATGTTCTTGTCCGCATAATCCGCCTCAACGCGCACGCCGGCCTCACGCAGGGCCTTCACCACTTCCTCGGCATACGCATTGTGCTCCATGCGGATGGGAACGACGCCCACCTGCATCGGGGAGAGCCAGAACGGGAAGGAGCCCTTGAAGTTCTCGATCAGAATGCCGATGAACCGCTCCAGGGAGCCGAAGATCGCGCGGTGGATCATAACCGGCATCTTGAGGGTTCCGTCCTGCGCCACATACTTGAGGTCGAAGTTCAGCGGCAGCTGGAAGTCCAGCTGAATGGTGCCCATCTGCCACTCGCGTCCCAGGCAGTCCCGCATCTTGAGGTCGATCTTGGGGCCGTAGAAGGCACCGTCACCCTCGTTGATTTCGTAGTTGCCCTCGCCGTATTTTTTGTCCAGGATCCGCTTCAGCGCGCTCTCGGCCTCATTCCAGGTCTCGATATCGCCCATGAAGTCCTCCGGACGGGTGGACAGCTCGGCAATATAGGTAAGCCCGAATGTGCCGTAAATCTGTCCTGCAATGTTCATGATATCGGTAATTTCGGATTCAATCTGATCCTCGGTTACCAGAATATGTGCATCGTCCTGACGGAACATCTGCACGCGGAACAGGCCGTTCAATTCACCGCTCTTTTCCTTGCGGTGGATGACGTCCACCTGGCTTACGCGGAAAGGCAGCTCCTTATAGGAACGCAGCGCCCGCTTGTACACCATAATGGCATTGGGGCAGTTCATGGGCTTGGCCGCATAGGTATCTGGCGCTTCAACATCTCCGCCCTCTCCCGGGATGAGGAACATATTGTCGCGGTAGTGTCCCCAGTGGCCCGAAGTCACCCACAGTTTTCTGTTGTTGATGACCGGTGCGGAAATTTCGTTGTAGCCGTGCTCTTCGTGGATGCCGCGCCAGAAATCCAGCAGGGCATTGAAGAGCCTCCATCCGCGCGGCAGCCAGTACGGCATGCCGGGGGCCGTCTCGTCGAACATGAACAGATCCAGCTGTGGGCCCAGTTTCTTGTGGTCGCGCTCCATGGCTTCCTTGATAAAGGCAAGATGCTCTTTGAGGCCCTGCTTGTCCTGGAAGGCATACACATAGATGCGCTGCAGCTGATCCCTGTGCTCATCCCCGCGCCAGTAGGAGCCGGAAACCGACTTGATCTGGAACGCTACGTTCATGAGCTCCTGGGAATTGGAGATGTGCGGTCCGCGGCACAGATCCACAAAATCCTCGCCCGTATAGTAAATGGTGATCTTTTCCTCTTCAGGCAGGTCCTGGATCAGCTCCACCTTGAACTTCTGGTCCTTGAAGATTTCCAGGGCCTCGGCCTTGGAGACCTCCTTGCAGACCCAGTCCTCGCGGCGCTTGATGATCTCATGCATCTTGTCCTCAATGGCCTTGAAGTCATCATTGGACACCGTGCGCGGCAGCAGGAAATCATAATAGAAGCCGTCTGCGATCTGCGGTCCGATGGCATACTGCACCTTGTCCTTTCCGAAGATCTCTATCACAGCTTTGGCCAGAATGTGCGCCATGCTGTGGCGGTAAACGGAGGCATAATAAGCTTTGTACTCTTCCTTGTCCATTTCTTGTTCTTCCTTTCTTTCTGCGGCGCAGGAACGAAAAAAACGTCCCTCGCACCAAGTTGTGCAAGGGACGCAATAAATGCGCGGTTCCACCCTGTTTGCCGCATGCTGCGGCCTCTTCATTTGAGACGATAACGGCGTCGCCGTCCCTGTTCGCAGGGCTCTCCGGGGTGGTTTTTCTCACCAGGGCCGGCAGGATGCTTTCAGCCAGGACATCCCTCTCTTTGCCGTCCGTCAGGGTGATACTTGTCCCCTTCTTCGATGTGCGCCTATTATACGCCCGTCTTTCCGGTTTTGTAAACCCCTTTTGGCGGTTTACTTCCATCCCAGCCGGCGGTAGTAGTCAAGGAAGTTTTCCCCAGCGATGCCCCGGATGGCCTCATCGCTGTAGCCGCGGCGGCTCAGTTCATCAAAGATGTGCGGCACCTCTGCGGGGCTCCTCACATCATCGGGCGTCGTCTCTATGCCGTCAAAGTCGCTGCCCAGGCCAACGTGCTTTTCCCCGCCCAGTTGGCAGATATGGTCGATGTGGTTGCAGATGGTCTCTGCCGTCGCTTTCCCGTCCGAAGACAGGAATGTGGGATAGAAATTGACGCCGATCCAGCCGCCCCGCTTGATCATGGCCCGGATCTGCTCGTCGGTCAGGTTCCTGAAATGCGGGCACAGCTTTGCCGCACAGCTGTGGCTGGCCATGGGCGGCTGCTCATGCCGGTCGATCAGGTCCCAGAAGCCGGCCTCATTGAGATGGCTCGTATCCGCTGCAATTTTGTGCTCTGCCATGACATGCAGCATCTCCCATCCTCTTGGCTTGATGCCTTCCCGGCTCCCGGATTTGGCCGGATATCCGATCTCATTTTCCCGGTTCCAGGTGAGGGCAATCATGCGCACGCCGTAATCGTAGAACTCCTCGATGCGCTCACAGCTGCCTTCCAGGATCTCTCCGCCTTCCATGCTGAGCATCACCCGGATCTTTCCGTCCTGGGCTTCCAGCGGAGAGAGCACCTGCTTCCATCCCTCTTCATTGACAAGCGTCCGGAACGCTTCCAGCTGCTTGATTCCCGTCCTGTAGGGCGTTTTCTCCCATCCCCCGCTTCCGGAAAACAGCGCACAGGTCTGCAGAGAGATCCCGCCCTTTTTCATATTTTCCATCGTGACGGTCCGCGTTTCTTCAGGATGAGCCACCATCATCCACAGCACATCGCAGTGGGTATCGCAAATGATCATAAGGTCTCCTTTCTGAAAAAGGACCCGCCGCAGGGCAGGTCCCAGATCAATGGCTGCTTATTTGTCCGGTGTAAGCAGTGCCTTGCCGCCCATGTAGGGACGCAGCACTTCCGGAATGCGTACAGAGCCATCCGCATTGAGATTGTTCTCAAGGAATGCAATCAGCATGCGCGGCGGTGCAACGCAGGTATTGTTGAGGGTATGGGCAAAATACTTCTGGCCGTCCTTGCCCTTGACGCGGATGCCGAGGCGTCTGGCCTGTGCATCGCCAAGGGTGGAGCAGCTGCCGACTTCAAAATACTTCTGCTGACGCGGAGACCAGGCTTCCACGTCACAGCTCTTGACCTTCAGATCCGCCAGATCGCCGGAGCAGCACTCCAGGGTCCTGACCGGGATATCCAGGGAACGGAAGTAGTCGACGGTGTTCTGCCAGAGCCGGTTGTACCACATCATGGAATCTTCGGGCTTGCAGACAACCACCATTTCCTGCTTTTCAAACTGGTGGATGCGGTAGACGCCGCGCTCTTCGATGCCATGGGCGCCCACTTCCTTGCGGAAGCAGGGGGAATAGCTGGTAAGGGTCTGGGGCAGCTCCTCCTCAGAGAGGATGGTATCGATGAAGCGGCCGATCATGGAGTGCTCTGATGTGCCGATCAGGTACAGATCCTCCCCCTCGATCTTGTACATCATGTTCTCCATTTCCGAAAAGGACATGACGCCGGTCACCACGTTGCTGCGAATCATGTAGGGCGGGATAAAGTAGGTGAAGCCGCGGTCGATCATGAAATCGCGGGCATAGCTGAGGCATGCGGAATGCAGCCTGGCAATATCGCCCTTCAGATAGTAGAAGCCGTTGCCTGAGGTGCGGCGGGCCGCATCGATATCGATGCCGTTCAGCCGCTCCATGATATCCACATGGTAGGGCACTTCAAAATCCGGGGTCACGGGCTCGCCGAAGCGCTCGATCTCCACGTTTTCGCTGTCATCCTTGCCGATGGGCACGGAATCATCGATGATCTGCGGGATGACGAGCATCCTTTCGCGGATATCCGCAGCATATTTTTCTTCCAGCACTTCCAGGTTGGCCAGTTCATCCGCCAGCTCAGCCACCTTGGCCTTGGTCGCTTCCGCCTCTTCCTTCTTGCCGGCTTTCATGAGACCGCCGATTTCCTTGGAAAGCACCTTGCGCTGATTGCGCAGGCTGTCCGCCTTCTGCATGGCCTCCCGGTTTGCCTTGTCCAGGGCGATGACCTCATCCACCAGCGGAAGCTTCTGGTCCTGGAATTTCTTTTTGATATTTTCTCTGACTAAGTCCGGGTTCTTCCGGATCAGATTGATGTCAATCATGTCTTTATCTCCCCTTACGTACCTGTTCAAAAGATGCGGGCCTATTATAAAGCATCATTCCCTGTTTTGCAAGAAACTCCTTATCCGCCTCAGGTCCTTTCCATGCCATTCCGGAAAAGGAAAAAACAGTCCGCCCTCAGTCAGCAGCTCTCAAGGCTGCAGAAGCAGGGCCTTCCTCCTCTGTTTGAATACAAGGAAGGCAAAATGCTCCCCACGGATGCCGGAAAAATCTATCTGAACGGCGCCCGGACGGTAATGAGTCTCAAAGCGCAGTGTGAGCGGGAGCTGGCCGCGCTCCCGAAGCAGTCCGAAAAAGCCCCGTAGCGGCGCTTCTTTTCCTGAAAAAGCTCAAACAAATTGACACGCGCGCCGCAAATGAGTACAATTAGCGTCGCATTTTTTACGAGGAGGAACTCTGTATGGGCGGTTTCCGAAATGATGAAACAAAGCGGCACGAAAAGGACGGTGTTGTCTATTACGATCGCGGCGTCCTGACGGGAAAAGACGGACGTCAGTATCATCGCTATGCCATTCAGACGCCGTTCATCAATGCAAACGAGGACAAGGTGGAACTGGTCAGGAAGTATGTGCTGCCCCTCTACCAGCCCGGGGACTGTCTTTCCTTTACTGCCAAGGTCATGGGCCTGTGCACCGGCAATGTGCGCACCATGGAAGACACGCATCCCGGCTTCTGGGCCAAAAAGCTGGCTCCCTTTGCAGGGCACAATTCCACCGGCATCGGCATGCACCAGCCTTATAAGATGCAGCTCGTCATCGAGATCTGCGGTCTTCCGAGGGTTCTGTTTGCCGCCTTCGTCTCGGCCATCACCCGCCCCTTCGGCGTGCACGGCCTTTTCTACAAGATCTGCGGCCACGGGGTAGCCGGCATCGACGGATTCTATCCGGATTCCTCCTTTGAAATCTATCACACTATGGGCGTACTCAATCCGGACCATCCGGTGGAGAACTGTGACGAAATTGAAAAAGCCACCGGCGTGCCCACGGTCTGCATGGATGCCAATGACTTTGACCAGAACCAGCTGGGAAAAGGCACGCATTTCCCATTGACAGACGATCAGATTCAGGACGCTATGGCAGACAACCCGTCCGGCCAGGGCGATGAACTGACCCCCTTTATCCTGATCCGTCCACTTTGATTTCACGCGCCGGGATTTCCCGGTGTTTTTTTTCGGAGGCATTATGGCTATCGCATCCCAGGTTTTTGTTCTTTTTGCCGTGGTTCTGGCCGGCATCCTGTCCCGGAAGCTCAACTACTTCACCGATGAAACCATTCACGGCGTCTCAGAGCTGGTTGTAAACATCACTCTGCCCTGTCTGACCGTTTACAACATGCAGCGTCCCTACTCCAAGGAAGTGCTCTTCAACTTCTTCCTGACCTTTTTCCTGTCCCTGGTGCTGATTTCCGCAGCCCTTTTCCTCTCCTATTTTCTCTTTGCACATTCTCCCAGGGAGCGGCGCGGCATCCTTTCCAACCTGTGCGCTATGTCCAACTGCGGCTTCATGGGCTACCCCATGATCATGGTCATCAATCCGGAATACATGATCTATGCCGTTTCCTTTAACATCGCCTACAGCGTCATTGCCTGGACCGTCGGCATTTCTCTGGTTTCCGGCGAAACCCGGGTCCACCTGAGGCAGATCCTGCTTAATCCCTGCCTGATCTCTTCCCTGCTGGGGCTGCTTCTTTTCTCCTTCAACATCATGCTGCCTGACACCTTTTCCGACATTCTTGAGACCATCGGCTCCCTGACCACGCCCCTGTCCATGCTTTTGGTAGGCACACGCATCAGCGGCCTCAAGCTCAGCGAGTTTACCCATTGGGAATATCCCGTCGTCGCTGTCATGCGGCTCCTTCTTTTCCCCGCAGCCTCGTTTTTCCTCCTGTCCCTGCTGCCTGTCAGCCAGGACGTCATCCGCACCATTTTCATCCTATTCGCCATGCCCTGCGGAACCCTCACGTCCATCCAGGCGGAGTTGTGCAACCGGGATGCTTCCTTTGCCGCGCGCAATATCACCCTGACAACCCTTCTGTCTCTGGCCACCATCCCCCTGATCTGCCAGCTGCTCTGATGCCGGCAGCGTACTGTACGAAAGGAACCTGACTATGGAAGCAGCAGAACCGTATTCGGTAAATGAAGACACCCTTATCGGCGAGATTGTGGCCCGCTATCCCTCCGTCGTTTCCGTCCTGGCTTCCTGCGGGATGCACTGCGTCGGATGCCCTTCCTCTCAGAGTGAGACGCTCCGGGAAGCCTGCCTATTCCACGGGCTGCCTGTTGATCCTGTTGTATGGGCCGTCAATGAAATGATCGCCTCCGATACCAATGACGCACCGCTCTGATCGGCGTTTGTAAACAAGGGCTTTTTTTAACAGAAAAACAAGGGCTTTCAAAGTACCCGCAAAACCTGAGGTGCTTCGAAAGCCCTTTTTCTTCAATTATCCCCTTCAGGAAGCCGCGCTTCTCACTGCTTGCTGTCACGCAGTGCCTTCAGCACTTCCCCGCTGTCGCCTCCAAGGCAGATGGACCGTGCCCTGAACTGCTCCGGACAGATGGCCTCATTATAGTTCAGGCAGGCATAAACCGCATTGGGATTTTCTTCCATTATCGCCCAGAACGGGTATTTTATGATCATCGGCGTATTGCCGCCCACGCCGAGTTCAAGAAGCAGCACATGCCTGCCTTCATTTTCTTCTAGAAATTCAGCATACCGGTCAGCCGCACGGTGCCACCCTGAGTCCTCGACAAACGTGTCGTCCGTACGCAGATTCATGGCCACGCGCCCTCCGTCATCCGGGCATCTGGGAATCAGTTCGTGCGGAATCCTCATGCTGATCTTCCCGTCCTCAGGAACCTGGAATATGCCCTTTTCATCCGCAGCAAAATGCTGCGCTGCCATTGCCTTTTTTACCCACTCTTCATTGTCATAGGTCCGCTTGATCCTTCCGTCCGCGTGCTGAAAAAGACCGTAATCTCCCTGCGTATAAAACAGCCTGCCCTTATCAAAGCCCGCTTTCTGAAAACAGTGGTCCACGTTGGTCGTGATTACATGATATTCCTTATCCTTTACAAGGGAAAGCAGGTCCGTGTATACCGGCTTTGGGGCATCCAGATAGCGGTTGACATAGATGTTGCGCGCCCACCAGGCCCACAGGGTCTCTTCATCCGGGAAAGGATAGAAGCCGCCCGAATACATATCTGTTATCCCATAGCGTTCTTTAAAATCAAAGAACCAGTATTCAAAGCGCGCTCCGCTGTACGTAAAGCCCGCCGCTGTAGACAGGCCCGCCCCGGCGCCGATAACGATCGCATCGGCGGTTTTGAGTTCTTCCTTCAGCCGTCTCAGATTCTCCTCCCGGCTGCCTGTATGATCCGTGAATCCGCCCTGAAAGCTGCGAACAAATGCAATGCCCTTCTGCAGCGTCTCTTCGTATTCTGGCTTACCTGAAAATGCGCTCATAAATTTCCCTGTCCTTATCCGAAAATACGTT
>OCTW011413267.1_pt1 | contig 11120 bp, 11 predicted proteins | sample 1539671 | NCBI WGS metagenome assembly OCTW01 (sample SAMN02144230, study PRJEB22623) | gut metagenome | biome: sheep rumen | host: Ovis aries | place: New Zealand | reverse complement strand
ATAGCAATAAAAATAATCAAAACAGACAAAACAATGAAAATAGATAATAAAAAAAGACTAGAAATAATATTCTAGTCTTTTTTTATTAATCTAATTCTTTTCTACTATTTTGTACAGTTTTAATTGTATCTTCTAAAGATATTTGCATTAAATTCATAGCTTCAGACATATTTTGTTCAATCTTAGCTAAAGTTTCTGTTAAAACTTTCTCCGTATTATTTAATAATCCATCTGCATATTCCTTAGTTCCATTTGTAATTTCTCTAGACATTTCATTTGCTGTTTCAATAATTTCATTTTTCTGCTCATATGCTTTTCTTGTAATTTCATGTTCATCAATCATTGAAATAATTCTATTTTCTGCTTCTTTTACAATATCATCAGCTTCTTTTTGAGCTTCAAGAAGAATTCTTTGTCTTTCTTCTTTTATCCACTTAGCTTGTTTTAATTCATCTGGAAGTTTTAATCTTATTTCTTTTACAATATCTAATAACTCCTCTTTATCAACCACTGTTCTAGTTGTAAAAGGTAAGCTTTTTCCTCTTTCTAAAATATCTTCTAAAGTTTCTAATAATGTAAATATCTCCATAACGTTATCCCTTTCCTTCTAGTTTAATAAAAATTAAACTTGCTCGACCATATTCTCTCTGATCTATAATCTTTATATTTAAATTATTTATTTCATCAATTATTCTTTTTTCATCATCAGTTTCTATAATTATTAATGTATTATTTTGTATACAATTGCTCTTAATAAGTAATTCAATTGATTCTTTTACGTAATCTGTCCTATATGGTGGATCTATATAAATAATGTCTAATACTTCATTCTTAATTTTTTCAATAGTATTTTTAAAATCACAACAAAATGTTTCTGTTATATTTTCAAAATGAGTCTTTTCTATATTTTTATTTATAATGTTAATAGCATCTTTTGAGTTATCACAAAGATATACTTTCTTGGCTCCTCTACTTGCAAATTCAAGTCCAATTGCTCCACTTCCCGAAAATAAATCAAGCACAACTGAATCAGGTATTTCTGAATTTATTATATTAAATAATGATTCTTTTACTCTATCTAATGTTGGTCTTGTTTCAGTTCCTTCTAAAGTATATAACTTTGTTCCTCTTGCTTTTCCACTTATAATTCTCATCAAACTAGCCTCTTTTTCTTTAAGATATATTTATTTTATATCATTTTTAAGCTTTGTCAATAGAATTAACAAAACTGTAATATACATTTAACAAATCTGTAACGTCTGTAATATTTGTAATATAGCCTTAACTTACAAAAAAACTATTCCCTCTTTAAGAGAATAGTTTTATCTTTTGTTACATTTATTAATTAATCATTTTTATTTACTTCTTTTATTAATTCTAATTGAGATATAAGTAAAGATTCCATTTTAGCTTTATATATATCAAATTGTTTTTGTAGGTCTTCTAGCTCTTTTCTCTTATATGCAATTTGTTGTTCCAAAGAATCAGCTTCTTTTTGTGCTCCAGCTTTTGCCTCTGCTACTATTTGCTCTGCTTGCTGCTTTGCAACTTTTTTAACTTCTTCAGCTGTAGATTGTGCCATGACTAAAGTATTTTGAAGAGTTCCTTCAAGTGTTTTATATTTTTCCATTGACAAATTTAATTCTTCAATTTTTTTATTTGCTTCATTTAGTTCTTTTTGTTTTTTAGCATAGTCTACTCCGATTTCATCTAAAAAATCATCTACTTCATCTACACTATATCCATTCATCATTTGCTTAGAAAATCTTTTATTTTCAATATCTAATGGTGTAAGCATGCTAAAGCCTCCTTTTAGTCTATACTATTTTTATTTAACCAAGAAACAGATAACTTATTTTTTATTTCTTCTCTTGCCATCTCATTTGTAATTTCATAGTTTACTGGTGCAATTAAAAATATTGAATTAGATACTTTTTGAATATGAGCATCTAAAGAATATACTCCTCCACTAATAAAATCCACAATTCTTCTTGCAACATCTTTATTTACATACTCAAGATTCACAATTACTGATTTTTTTTCTTTTAAAAATCCACAAATTTCTTCTGATTGTTCAAAATTTGTAGGTTGTGAAATAACCATTTTTATAGATTGTTGTTGTGGCATAGATACCACTTTATTATTCTTCTTAATAAAACTTCTTCTTTCCTCAGCTACAGGTTCATCTTCTTCTTCATAATCATAATTGTATAAATCATTCTCATCTTCGTAGTCTTCTTCTCCTTGTTCCATTCCTAATAATCCCCAAACTTTGTTCATTATTGCATTAGCCATTTTAAACCTCCCAAAAACTTCCTAAAATCTTTTTTAAAACTATTTTTAGTATCTTATATTTTTATATTTTTGTCAATACTTTTTTTTAATGTTATTAAAAATTAACATTTTTGTAATAATTTTGTAATAATCATTTTTCAGGATATAGCATTATTGTGTCATGCATACTAATTCCTTTATATGAACTACTATCTATTCCTAATTCTTTTAAATCTTCTGCACTATATGACCCTATAACAGAATATCTTTCGTTTCTCTTTAATACTTTAATTAAAACTTTATTTTTTCCAGTCGTAGTCTTTTTTTCCACATATTCAAGTCCATCTTTATCTTCTATTATAGCTTCATTCGGAACCTTTATTCCTGAATAACTCCACCATGTAATATTAAATGATATCTTTCTATATGAAATGATGTCATCAGTAAGAGTTGTTATTTTGAAAATAACAAGTCTCTTATCATTTTCCTGTTTTATTTTAAATACTTCTGCATTTACTTCCTTATTACTTGCAAGTGTAATTTTGACTCTATTACCTTCTTTTGCTTCTTTTGCAGTATTAGAATCTAAAACAGCTACTATATAGCATCCAAAATTATCAATAACCTTTCCTTTTTCACTATTGGCTGCTACAATTTTTCCTGTTTTTATTTCTAATTCATCTAATTTTGAACTAGTTAGATTGTCAAAATTATTAATTCCTAATACCTCTTCAAGTCCATCAACTCTATATGATACTATTCCACTCATTGGTGCTTTAATATATTCCGAATCTTTCTCTAGTTCATTTTCATACTTTTCTCTTTGTGATATTAGTTTTTTTATATATGAACCACTTGGACTTGATTCTCCTATTATACTTGCTTTTTTTATCATTATTTCAGAAATATTTTTTTTGTATTCTGTAATAGCTTGAATGTCTGTTTTATTACTTAATAGCTCTGTAATATTATCTATCTTCTCATCTAATTTCTTTACATCTGCTGAAAAAATAGATTTCTTTTCTTTTTCTAATGCTTCTTGTATTTTAGAGTCTACTTCAGCTATTTTTTCTTGAAGTTCTTTTTCTTCATTTCCATAATATCTAAAAATTATTTGATTTTTGGCTGTTTTTTCACCTTCAGTCAGAATCTGATAAATACCATTTTTGTAATTATTACCTTGTACTGTAACTTCATTTCTAATTACTACACCTGTAACAGATTCTTCTTCTGTAAGAACTCCAGACTCAACAATTAATGTATTATTAGGAGTTTTTACAATTAAAAAAATTGCATAAAGTATATATACTAAAACAGCTGCAAATAAGCATTTCATCACTATACTATTTCTTTTTTTTCTTTTCTTCTCTCTATCTAATTCTCTTTCGAAGTTAATCACTTTTCCCAATTTATTCCCTCCAAAATAATATTTATATTATTTTGTATATCTTCTAATCCATTAAGCCATATTGTTTTATTATTCTTTCTAAACCATGTAAGTTGTCTTTTTGCATATCTTCTTGTTTCTTGCTTTATTTTTTCAATCATTTCTTCTTTAGTTAATTCACTATTTAAATATTGAACAACTTCCTTATACCCTAATCCTTGCATAGCTGTTGGAAATTTATCATATTTTTTAATTAAATTATTTACTTCTTCTATCAGTCCATTTTTCAACATTAAATCTACTCTTTTATTTATTCTATCGTAAAGTTTTTCTCTTTCTATATCAATTGCAAAAACATGATAGTCATATTTAACTTGTTTTTTCCTTGATTCTATCTCTTGTTGTGTTTTAGTCTTTCCTGTAGAATGATATATTTCTAATACTCTTATTATCCTTTTTTTATCCTTCTCACTGATTTTTTTCATAGCTTCTTTATCAATTTTTTCAGCTTCTTTATAAAGTTTTGATAATCCGTCTTCCGTTGAAGCAAATTTTTCTAATTTTTTTCTGTATTCTTCATCAAATTTAATTTCTTTATATTCTATTCCATAGATTAAACTATCAGCATATAATCCTGTACCACCAATAACTATTGGTACTTTTCCTTTTGCTATAATTTCTTCAATAGCCGCTTCTGCTTGTCTTTTATATTCTGCAACACTAAATCTTTCATCAGGATTTACTATATCTATCATATAATGTTTAATTCCCTGCATTTCTTCTAAAGTAGGTTTAGCAGAACCTATATTCATATCTCTATATATTTGCATTGAATCACAAGAAACTATTTCTCCATCTATTTTTTTTGCAAGTTCAATTGAAAGTGTAGTTTTTCCTGATGCAGTTGGTCCAACAATCACAATTACTTTTGGCTTCACAATGTCCTCCATATTTTACATATTATTTTGTTTTTAGCTCTATAAAATGAATTAATCCATTTTGAATATTTTTAAAATATATACATTCAAAAATAATTAAAACAATACAAATTATCAAAAATCTTCTAACTTTTTTTTGAAATTCTTCTTTTGTTGTATCTTCTTCTTTTACAAGTGCTATTAATCTTGCTATCTGTGGTAGTATTATAAAACCATTTAGAGGTACAAATATAAGTAAAATCCATTTTCTAACTTCTCCAATCATTTCTTTTTTTGGATAATTTACCCCTATTCTTGAAAAAGCAAAAAATATCATTGTTAAAACTATTATAAATAATGTTCCTATAACTATATATAAAATTCTAACCTGAATTTCTTCGAACTCAACTGTGCTCTTCCAAGTAGCAATAATATATGTTAAAAAAAGTATAAAAATCATAAACTCTATTATTAGTACCATCTTTTCTCCTTAATCTATTTTCTTGCAAATTTTCTTTCAATTTCATATTTTGACATCTTTATTACTGTTGGCCTTCCATGTGGACAGCTAAAAGGATTTTTTAATACTAAAAGTTGATCAATTATGCTAACTACTTCATCCATGCTTAAATCCATTCCTGCTTTTACAGCAGCTTTACATGCTACTGTAGCCATAAATCTTTCCTCTTTTTCTTGTTTAGCAGTTCTTGCAATAGCATTAATCTGATCTAATGTTTCTAAAAACAAATCCTTTGTATCTAAATCTATACATATATCAGGCACTCCTGATATTTTTATTGTATGGTCATCAAATTCTTCTAGCATAAATCCAGCCTTTCTAAACATGTCCATATTTTCTCTTGCTAAATCCATTTCCCTTGGTTTTAAAGTTATTAAATCTGGCAATAGCAGAAGTTGAGATTCCTTTTCTTCATCTTTCATATAATTTGCTTTAACTTTTTCATATAGAATTCTTTCATGTGCAGCATGTTGGTCCATTAGAAAAAGTTCATTTTTCATTTCTAAAATTATATATGTCTTAAATGCTATTCCAATAATTCTATATGTAGGTTTATTATATTCTTCTACATCTTCAAATACTGAAATATTTTCATTTAGCATATTGTCATCTAAAGAATAATTTACTTGTCCATCTTCTTTTTTTGTCTCATCTTCTTTTTTTATATTCTGTATATTTTCAACAGGTCTTCTTCCTCCATAAGGTTCCTTACCAAATAGTTCTCTATACATTTCTTCAAAAGATAAAATTTTTTCTTTTACTTGTTCTTCAGCTTTATCATTTTTTTCTTGATTTTCAATATTGCCTTCATTTTCAGTATAACCATATTCATTTTTATCTACTTTATTTTCACTATGTTTTTCTTCTTTTGAATTAAAATCAGAAATTTCTTGTTTAGAATTATTCTCTTGCTCTTTCTGTCTTTGAGCATATATTTCTTCTATAATATTATTTTCAGAATTCTTATTTTCTACAGAATTTTTATCATCTTCAATTAATTCATTATCTGTTTTTATATTTTTAGATTCTTCATTTAAATTATCTTCTTTAACATTTTCTGTATTATTCAGATTATTTTTTAATTCTTTAGTAGCAGTTGTAAGTTCCTTATATTTTTCTTCCATTTGTTTATAATCATCTGTTAATTTCAAATTTGGATTAGCTTCTACTTCATTTTTTAAATTCTCTTGTAATTTCCTTAGTTTTTCAAATACATCCATTTCATTAAAAGAAGAAGTATTTATTGAATTATCTGTAAAATCATTCTGTTTTCTTCCAAAAAGCCCTCCATTATTTGATTCTTTTTGATAATCTTGAATCTTAAAAGCGTCTTTTATAGCATCTTTTTCTTCTTTATGTTTTTCCCTTTCTGAAATCAAATCTGCAGAAAGTAAAGTATTTTTTATAGCATGATAAACTGCTTTAAATACTACGCTTTCTTCTTCAAATCTTACTTCTAATTTTGCAGGATGAACATTTACATCAACTTTGCTAGGATTCATTTCAAGATTTAATATTAAAAATGCAAATTTTCCAATAGGTATTAAACCTTTATATCCTTGTTCTGCAGCCGATGACAAAGTTTTATCTTTTATATATCTTTTATTTACAAAAAATATTTGATTTGATCTATTTGATCTTGCGATTGCAGGTTTTCCAATTACACCTTTTACTTTTATATACTCATATTCATATTCTACAGGTAATATTTCATCTGCTGTATCTTTTCCATATATACTATATATTACAGATTTTATATCTCCATTTCCATTTGTTTGTAAAACTGTCTTTCCAGAGTTAATTAGTTTTATAGATATTTCAGGATGAACTAAAGCGATTCTTTCCATTACATCTTCAATATATCCTGTTTCTGTAAAATCTTTTTTCAAAAATTTATATCTTACAGGTGTATTAAAAAATAGGTTTCTTACAGTAATTACTGTACCTTTACTAGCAGCTACTTCTTCTATATTTAATACATCTCCACCTTCAACAGTTATTTTTGTACCAGTAGATTCATTTTCAGTTCTTGATATTAGTTCAACATTTGCGATTGCTGCTACACTTGCTAATGCCTCTCCTCTAAATCCCATAGATTTTACATCTTGCAAATCTGCAGCAGATCTTATTTTACTTGTAGCATGACGTTCAAAAGCCATTTCTACATCATCTTTTTCAATTCCTTTTCCATCATCTGATACTCTTATATATGATATTCCACCATTTTTTATTTCAACTACTATATGTTTTGCACCTGCATCTATAGAGTTTTCAACCATTTCTTTTATTACTGATGCTGGTCTTTCAATTACTTCTCCCGCAGCTATTTGGTTAATCGTAAGTTCATCTAACAAAACTATTTTTCCCATAGTATCCCTCCTGCGAATAATTTTCCAGCATGATTATATCATTCTTATTTTTTTTTTGCAACACATTTTCGAGATTTTAGATTTACATATTTCTTATGATTTCTTGTTGATTATTTTATTTTGTTAAATTATTTTTCTTGACTTAATTTATATTTTATGTTAATATGTTTTATATTTTTGAAAGGATTGATTTTTATATCACAAAATATTAATATCTTTTTTATTTTCTTAGTCATTTTTACAATTAGTATTTGTATATTATTTATACCTCTTATGAACACTTCAAATTACAATGAATTAAAAATAATAGATTTCACAGAAGATGGAAATCTATTATGGCCAAGCCCAGGATATACTCATATTAATTCATATTTTGGTAAAAGACCTTCTCCTGCAAGAGGCTCCCCTTCATTTCATTATGGAGTAGATATTGGTGCTCCTGAAGGAAGCGAATTTGTTGCAGTAACTAATGGTACAATCACATATACAGGTTTTTTAGGCGGTGGTGGTTATACTATTACATTAACAGATGAAAACAATGAAAATGGAGAAATAAAATATTCATATTGCCACTGTTCTCCTACATTTTTAGTATCTGAAGGAGATTATGTACTTAAAGGTCAAGTTATAGGGCATGTTGGTCCAAAATACGTATATGGTGTTTCAGGAAATAAATACTATGATGAAAATGGTAATTCAACCAATGGAGCAACAACAGGCCCACATCTTCACTTTGGTTTAAGAATTAACCGGTGAATATGTGGACCCATTAAATTACTTATCTAAATAAATATATTCCTATTACTAAAACTCCTATAACAACTCTATAAATTGCAAATACTTTAAAACTTCCTTTTTTTAAATAATCTAATAAAAATTTTATTATCAAAAAACCTACTACAAAACTTGTTATTACTCCCACCAAAAATGCTGCATCAAAAGTAAATGCTCCTAAATTAAATATTACTGCTGCAAAAGTTATTGGAGTTGCAAGTAAAAATGAATATTTTGCTGCACTTTCTCTATCTATACCTAAATATCTTGCAGTTGTCATAGTGACTCCTGAACGTGAAGTTCCAGGAAATGCTGCAGCTATCGCTTGTGACATTGCAATAATTAAGGACTGCTTAAATGTTATTTTTTCATATCTAATATTAGATTTTGATTTTTCATCAACAATATATAGAATTATTCCCATAACAATTAACGCTATTGCAATTAATATCATCTCTAAATTTAAATTATCTCCAATTATTTTTCCTACAATTTTATCTAAAATCAAACTTAGTATTCCTGCAGGAATTGTTGATAAAACTAAATACCAAAATATTTTTCCTTCTAATGATGGTTTCTTTTTTATTGTTTGATTATATCCTCCAATAAACAAATTAACCCAATCTTTAAAAAAGTATACTACTATTGCAAGTAATGTTCCTATATGTAAGGCAACATCAAATGATTCCGGCATTTGTTGCCATCCTAAAACCCAAGGAAATAAATTTAAATGTCCAGAACTTGAAACTGGTAAAAATTCAGTAAGTCCCTGTACAATACCTAGTATCATTGCTTGTATTATTGTCATATTATAATTTACCTCCTATACATTTTCTCTAATACTATGATAAACATCGCATGACTCCATCCTAGTCCTAATACCCAATTAGCCTTTAAAGTATTATTATCTACCTGTTCTCCAAGTAAATCATGTTCTCCTGCTGTTTTAACAACAAAATCAAATACTTCTTTTGCTTTTTTCTTTTCTCCTCTTTTTAAATAATAAAGAGTCATCCAAGCATTAGCTATTGGCCAAGGATTTCCATTCATATAGTGATCCTCTTCAAATCTTCTATATCCTCCTGTATATGTACGAAGACTCATATTTATCATTTCAATAGTATTTTCTATTTTCTTTTCTTTACTTGTAAATACATTAAATGGTACAACTGATCCTAAAATACTAATATCCATTTTTCTATCTTCCATATTTCTTACATAAGTTTTTCTTTCTTCATCATATAAATTATCATTAATATATTTCTTAAGTTCTGTTCTTAATTTTTCTATCTCCAATTTTGATTTTGCTATTTTTTCATCTTTTAATCTATTATTTTCAAAATCAGAAACATTTTTCCCTAAAATTTTATAGATTTCAAGCATTGACTCAAATGCAGAATATATACTAGCTAAACTATATAGATGAATTCCTTCATGCATTTCCCATAAATCATAACTTACATGATATTTATGAGTTTCTTCAAACAAATCTTTAACATATCTTTTTAAGAAATCAATGGCTTTTTCACACATAGGTAAAGTATCTCTTAAAAATTTAAAGTCTTTAGTATAGTTATAGTGTTCATATACACCATATACTACAGATGCTGTCTCATCAATCTGATATCCCCAACATGGTGCTAATCTTCCATCAGAAAAAAATCTTTGTTCCCATCTTCCATCCTTGCTTTGTGTCTTTTTACAAAAAACTTTATAAAATTTTTCTGTTTCATCGGTCATTTTTAAAATATCCATAGCTTTTGTTATATAAGCACTATCTCTTGGCCAACAATATGCATATCTTCCACATCTTGTAAAGTTTTCATCTATTTCAGGTGAAGCAATTATTCCTCCTGTTTCTTCATTTGTAAGAAGTGGTAATAGTAAAATGCTTCTATAATATATATCTTGTATTTTCTCTTCATAACTATTTGTTGGTTCTGGCATCTTTAATCCATCATGAGATTTTACATATTTTCTCCAATAATTTTTAGTTTTTCCATATTCTGATTCATAATCTATTTTTTGAATTCTGTCAATTTCCTTTTCAAAATCAGACATTGTATTTGGTTGTTCTTGCAATACCACTAATAGTGTTATTTCTTTTTTCTCATTTGGTTTAATTATTCCTATATTGTATTCTACTGCAGAATCATTTGACATTCCAATATAATCTTTATCAGAAATATTACCAGTTTTAATTGTATTTTTGGCACCATTAATTTGATGGCTATATATTTTATCAAATCTTGATATAGTCGAAACCATAAAATCATGTGCATATTGTATCATTCCACGATCTACGACCTTGCATCCTACAAAATTATTTCTATCAGATAGAAGTCCAGAATGTACAAAAAAATTAACATCTAAATCTATAGAATTTTCATTAATTAACGTATATTTTTTTACTAATACATTTTCTTTAATTGGTACAAAGTCAGTTTGTAAAATTTTTAAATTAAAATATGTATTTGTTATCTCTGTATTTAATATATTTGTATTTACTTCATAATATTGTTTATATACATTATTTATATCATCATGGAGATATATTAAGTCAGAATCATTAATTTTTACTCCTACATGATAAAAATCAATATATTGCCTATTATCTTTTGATGGATAATACATCCTTTGTATTTCTCCTTTTAAAGTATATGTAACAAGCATATTTTTATTTCCAATTATTGCTTCATTTAAGTACCTTTCCATGTTTTATCCCCTTTATTTTGTATTTTTAACTCAATTGTAATCATTATACCATATTAATTTTTAATTTCAATTATTTTTTTAAGATTATATTATTTTTATTTTTCTATTATAATATATATTGAAATCTATATATATTATATGATATATTATTATTGATTTTATTA
>OCTW011537713.1_pt1 | contig 11121 bp, 4 predicted proteins | sample 1539671 | NCBI WGS metagenome assembly OCTW01 (sample SAMN02144230, study PRJEB22623) | gut metagenome | biome: sheep rumen | host: Ovis aries | place: New Zealand | reverse complement strand
TCCCGTCGGGAATGGAGAGGGTGATGCGGTAGGTAAAGGTCTCCGCGTCCAGATCCTCCTCCGTCAGGTCCGCGCCGCTGCTGTTCCGGACGACCTTGGTGACGTCCAGTTCCGCTGTCCGGTAATTGGTCCCGGTCAGGACCCCCTGACCGCTTCCGCTGTCTGCCATGTAATAAGTCTGCGCACCGATCGCACAGGTCTGCGCCCCATCCGGCACAGGGTTGTCCGCGTTTGCCAGGATCAGGTACTGAAGGGTCCCGTCGACGATCATGGGACGGACCGTCTGCGCGTGGAATTCATAGCTGGAATAGTAGAGGAAATCGCTGCCGTTTTCCTTGAGGTCATATTCCTCCAGGGTGTAGCTGTGGCCGGTCTCCAGGACCAGGGCCTCAGACAGGGCATTCCCGTCGTCATCGTAATATTTGACGATGCCGGGCGCGATATTGATGGAATCCATCCACTTGTTCGCCTGGCTGACAGACAGAGACTTCGCGTTGGCCTGTCCCTCTTTGCCGCCCGCCAGGGAACCGTTCTTTTGATAATATTTCCCGTCCACCAGTACCCGGAATTTCAGCTCATCCGCGGGATGGCTCGTGTTCATGGAGGTCTCCCATTTCTTCAGGACGCTCATGCGCTCCGGCAGAAGGGGCATGGGATCAGGATTTTTGAAATATGTCTCTTTTTCCGTCACGACAGTCCTGGTATAGACGCCCTTGTCCAGGGTATAGGTCGTCGTCGTGCGGTTTCCGTCTTTATCCCTGCCCTCGACGGGCTGGCCCATCTTTGTCCCCGCGGGTATATCCGCCTCCGTCACCGTCACGGAATGGGTCTTCTGATAAGTGATCTCGTTGTGGATGATCCGGCCCTCACTGTCCAGACTGGGCCGGTTGGTCAGGAGGGAATAGGAATCCCCGCTCTTTACAATCTGCGGATTGGCCCCGTCCGGCGCGTCCAGACCCGCCTCGACCACATCCTCCCAGGTCCTGGTCCCGTTCTCCAGATTGGCCAGCCAGTCATAGGCCTCCTGGCTGGGCCAGACCTTGAAGCTCACCGTATAGGTGACCCCTTCCTCTAGGACCATGCTGCCCAGGTCCCATTTGACGCTTCCAGCGTCGCCGTCATCCCGGTCGGTGTGGGTCGCTTCGGGCGCGTCCTCCCAGACCGTCCCGCTTCCATACCGGCCGCCGGACCGGCTGTAGGAAAATCCGCCGACCGCACTGCTGACCAGGTTGATCCCCGTGCTGGTGAGGCTGGTGATATCGTCGCTGAGGACCACGTCCGAAACACCCAGGAACTCCCGGACGGAGAGCAGGATGGAATTGAAGGCGGCCTCCAGCTCCGCCGTATTGCTGGCCCTGGCAAAAAAGTTCTTGTTGCCCAGCTCCTCGCTGTTATAGGCGTGCCGGACCAGGTTGCGCAGCAGGTCGCTTCCCGCCTCTCCGTTGTATTTGTCACCATCCTTGTTGAAGGCATAGATCGCGTAGAACTGCATGCCCGCGTTGACAATGGCCCTGGCCTCGTCCTTGGCGGATTCCCGGCAGAGGAAGTAGCTGTACCATTTGCTGTAATTGGGATTGACCGTGGTCTTATAAGTGCCCTGACCGTGAAAACTGGTGTACTGGGAGCCCTCACCGTCTGTAAAGAAGACGACAAAGACCTTCTGGTCCGGCTCCGCGGCCTGCTTGGCGAGCCCCAGGGTATAGGCACGCTTCAGCGCATCCTCCCAGTCCGTGCCGCGGTGCAGTGCCAGGCCGTTATCCACCCGGTTTTTAAAGGCGTTATAATCCGTGGTCCAGCCGATCTCATCCACCACGCCGCCGTCGAAGGATATCATCGACAGCTCGACCGTGTCAGGATCCTTTCCCTCCATGGAATTGCTCAGCAGCAGGTCATTGGCCAGGGTCTTCAGAGCGGGTTTTGTGTCGTGCAGGCGGCTGTAGCCGGTGCCCGTTCCCTCTGTTTTGTCCATACTCGAGGAGGTGTCCACGACAAAGATCACATTAGCCTTGGGGTTGGTGGAAGCATTGATCCCGCGGCCGGTCACATTCAGAGACAGGGTATAGGTTCCGTCCTCGTTGTCCGCCAGGGTCTTGCTGAATTCCGGATCTTCAATGTCCAGTCCTTCGGAAGTCTGAGCCGGTGTGTATGTGGGAACCGGGTCCAGGATCACATAGATGTCCTTATCGACCTTAGAGCCCGAATAGTCCGTCATGCCTGTTCCGGCTGCATTGGGCACCTGCAGGGCATCCTCGAGTTTGCGCTCTGTCAGAGAGCCGTAAGCAAGTGACTGGCCCGCATCCGCGTAGTAATACAGGTTATTGCCGCGCTCCGTCAGGGCGGCGTCCATGGTAAGGCCGTCATAGGTCAGCGCTGTGCCCTCCCGGATCCCTGCCAGATGGGTGCTCGCGTAGGTGTAGCCGTCCCTGGAAAAATCCTTGTCCAGGTGCAGGGTGAGAGAGGCGTTCCCCAGGTTCCACTCATAGGGAAGGGCAAAGGTTCCGTCGTCATTTTGAATGACCGGATAATTCTCCGGACCCTGATAAGAGACGCCGGAAAGGGCATTTCCGTCCCGGTCCACGAAGTGGATGGTCACCTTGCGGGGAAGGGAGAAATCGGAGGCAAACTGAATGGCTGCGCCCTTGCTGGAGGACTGGCCGCCGGTCAGGGCAGCGCTGCCGGTCCCGATATAGGAGGATGAGCCGTAGGAGGGCTTGTAATAGATCCTTCCGCTGCTGTCCCGTGACAGATTGACAGCACTGGCGCTCATGCCGCCGGATGCGGACGGATCCAGGTACTGTCTGGCGCCCCGGCTGTCCGTATAAAAAAGGTAATGGTAAGTCCTTCCATAGGAGGTCTGCTGGTCGTGGGTCCACTCATACCGGCTTATGTCAAAACCTTCCGCATCATCCGGGAAGATCAGGCTGCTGCCACTCAGCCAGACCTGGTGGAGGCCTCCGTCATGGGCAACTGCATAATAATCGTTCCCTGATTTCACATACATCACAGAGGTGGACCCGGAGGCCGGCCAGACCCCGCTGTTCGTCACGACCGTACCGGTGACGGAGAAGCTGTCCTGGACAAACGTGACTTCCTTCTGTGCTTCATCGGGGGAGGCCTGGATCACCTGGGTCCCGGTCTTCGCAAAGTGGACAGCACACAGGGCCTCCTCCTCTTCCATGTCCAGAGCGTCCGCATAGGCCATGGTCACCTGCACGGGTGCCGCGGGTTCGATCGTCTTTCCGCCCGCCACGATCCGAATGTCAAAAAACCGGGCGAAGCTGATCCCGAAGGTATCCGCTGCGCCGTCCTCGCCGGTTCCGGAATCGGTATCCGCCGCGCTGTCTTCGCCGGCCTCGGAATCGGTTTCAGGACCGGTGTCTCCCGCAGGGACCAGGTTTTCCTCCCGGATCGCATCCTTTGCCTTTGCGAGATAGTCCTCGTATTCGTCGGTACCGGAGATGATCTCCCGGACCTCCAGTTCCGCATCCGCGGGAACAGCGGCTTCGGGCCCGCAGGTAAGGGTGATCAGATAGCCGACGCCGTCACTGGCCAGGATCCTCTTCGTGATCTTGGTGCCCATGACGACAAAGACCGAGAAACCCGAGGTCTCAAAGTTGACCTGCTCGAGCGTCTCGCCGGATCCTTCCGTCTGCGTATCCAGGACAACAGGGACCTCCTCCCTGCCCTCAAAATGGACTGTGTTGACCTCCTCGTCCCCGGCCTGCTCGATCGCCTGGCCGTAGTCGATCTGGACCGCCACAGGTCCCTGCGGCTCGACCGCCTTGCCGTCCACCTCGATGGTGATGTCGAAGAGGCGGACCCAGGAGACAGTCACATCCTTGTCCCCGGCAGCGGCAACGGCCGTTGTGCCTGTACTTCCTGCCGAAGCGGAAGCTGTGCCGGTATTGCCGGCATCAGCCCTGCCGCTTTTTGCCTCTGTGCCAGCCTGTTCGGCAGAAGACGCATTGTTTCCCTTTTCCCCGGATGCATTTTTGGACGCATCCCCGGATTCTGTACTGCCGGTTCCTGTACCGGCGCTGCTGTCAGCTGTACCGGCTTTACTGCCGGCGCCGGAGCCTTCCGCCTGCGCACTGCCGCCCTGACCGGCCCCGGAGCCACCCGCCAGACTGTCCGCGACCGCTGCCTGGGCCTGGTCGCAATAGGCCTGGTAGGCCTTTTCTTCTTCTTTGATCTCAAACACCACAAGCGAGGCGCCGGCCGGAATGCCCGCGTCTGCACCATAGGTCGCTGTCACAGTATAATCCGGTCCCTTGAAGACCAGCGTGTCCGCAACCCCGGCGGGGCGGACGTCTTTTTCCGCGGCTTCTGCTGTACTGCCGGTTTTCCCTGCCTCAGCCGCTTCGCCGGTCCGTCCTGCGGAAGCTTTATCTGCCGCCTCGGCCGCGTCGCCGGTCCGTCCTGCGGAAGCTTTATCTGCCGCTTCTGCCGCGTCGCCGGTTTTACCTGCGGAGGCGTCGTCTGCGGCTTCATCCTCCATGGTAAAAACGGTCTGTTCCCGGCCGGTCTTAGCTGCGGAGGCGTCGCCCTCCGCTTCATCCCCCATGGCAAAAACGGTCGGATCCTGTCCGGAATCCCGCGCAGAGTCTTCGTCCTCTGTGGTGAAGAATGTCTCCCGGGACGCACCATCCGAAGACTCTCGTCCGGGATCCTGCGCAGAGTCTTCGTGCTCTGTGGTGAAAAATGCCTCCCGGGACGTCCCTTCCGCATCGGTTCCATCGTTCGCGCCGGAGCCTTCCGCATTTGCAGAAGCCTCGTCTGCGCCGGTGCCGTGAGCCTCACCTGCATCGGTGTCGTGAGCCTCGTCCGCATGTACACTTTCGGCGGTGTCCTCATCCTCTCCGGAAACGAACGATTCCCCGCCGGAAACAGACGCGTCCTGTCCGCCGGAAACAGACTCATCCTGTCCGCCGGAACCGGCATCATCCTGTCCGTCGGAGGCAGACTCCTCCTGTCCGCCGGAGGCAGATTCCTCCTCTTCGCCGGAAGGGCCTTCCTCCACAGATTCCTCCGGAGCAGTCAGGTCCTGTTCAGATTCCCCTTCCTGTTCCGGTGTATTCTCTCCGGGGCTCTCTTCCGGAGTCTCCTCCCCGGTCTCCTCCGGTTCGTCGAGCACCAGCTCCAGCGGTGCAGCTGCCGTTGCGGCGGCATCAGGGGAATCCTCCCCCGATTCTGTATCCCTACCCGGCTCTGTCTGCTCCTCACCGGGGAAGCCGCCTGCCCGGAGCGTCCTGTCGGAAGACCTGGAGAGACTATAGGAAACAACGATCACAATGGCGAGAAGCACTACGATCAGCTGCTTGAAATGCTTTTTGAGAAAACCTTTCCAGTCCTTCATTTGTTGCTCCTTCTATCAGCTGTACTGCCTGAGAGGCTCATTGTACAGACGAAGGAAATGCAGCGAATTCATACAGACATTTTCTGACTGAATCTGCAGATCCTGTGTTGTCGTCAGCCGGCATAATAAGCCACATTGATTATAACAGACGAAGGCATAAACAATCCGTCAAACCATTTGAGCTTATATGACTTTCACATCGGTTACCCCGGACCTTTTCAGACGGGACCGGTTCAAGAGACAGCCCGGCTGTTTCAGAGCATAATACTGACAGGAACACGCGCGTCACAGGGGGACCGGTCCCCGGAGGACGCGTGAAAACAACGTTTTTTTGTATTCATAAATCTGACATATTGTAAATCCGGTTTCCAGCAAATATAATCTTATATAGGTTATATAGTTTCCTCAGGAATCAAGAAGGGAGCCCGAAATAATGGATCATGAAATGACGGCTGCAAAGCTTTCCAAAGATAATGAATCCCACCAGAATTTCATGGAGGTCGTATACCGGGTCAATAATATTGCCTGCCTGTACGTGCAAAATGATGACGACAGCCTTTCCGCCGTGTATGCCACACCGTCCTTCGTTACCTTGATGGAGTGCGGCACACAGGAAGAAGCGCTGGGGCTGATGGACGGCGACAACCTGTTTTCGAACACCTGGCCGGAGGACCGCCCGATCCTCCGGAATATTCTGACCAACCATGTCAGTGAGAATGGCGAGCTGGACATCACGATCCGTCATATCACCGGGAAGGGAAACCTGATCTGGTGCACGATCCACTTCGCTTTCATCGATGATTACGGAAGGAATTATATCTACGCGACCTATACGGACATCACCCGCTGGAAGCGTTATGAGGAACAGCTGCAGAGCGTCTATACCAGCCTGGGCGAAAGCTTCCACCAGACCAACGACGACCTGCTTGCGCGCGTGCGCGCCAACCTGACAGAAAACTTTGTGGAAGAATCAAACGGCACCTCGAATTTTATCCCGGAAGGCAGCCAGAAGAGCTACACGGACTATCTGGAGATCCGGTCCTCCTATCTGCCGATCGCGGAGGAACGTCAGATCTTCTTGGACACCTTCAGCATTGACGCATTGACAAAATCCTACATGGACGGCGTCGTGGCGGTGAGCAAGGTGCTCTACTCCCGCCTGCCCAACAACGCGGTCTTCTATGTGAAGATCACCGCCAATGTCACCCGCCACCCCATGTCCGGCAACCTGATCGCTTTCATCACGGAGGAATCGAACAACCCCGAGAAGCTGGCCACCACCATCAACGGCAAGATCCTGGCCAAGCAGTTCGACCTGGTCGCCTACATTGCCCGCGATATCTATGACGTCGCCATCGGCGACGCCAGCTTGATCGCCCACGGCAACATCTTCCCAAGGGTCAAACACGGCTCCTACCGGGAATACCTGGAGACCCAGATCATTCCCGCCCTGCCGGAGGACGAAGCCTACCGGCAGCGGATCCGCGAAGCGATGGATCTGAAGACCGTTTTTGAAATGTTCAAGATCAAGGAACCCTATTCGGTGGATATTGAAGTGGACATGGAGGACGGCCATTTTTACAAGCGCTTTGACTTCTATTCCGTCGACCCGGAATCCGAGTACTGCATCGTTCTGAAAACAGACACGACGGAGGTCCGTCTCGAACAGCTGGAGCAGGAGGAGCGCAAGCTCGAACTCGAATACAGCAAGCAGGAGCTGGCCGATACCGACGGCATCATGGCCGACGCCGGATTCGGAATGTGGCATATGACCCTGGAGGAGGGCAAAGCCTCCAGGCTGCGCGCCAACGACAAGATGAAAGAACTCCTCGGGATCGCCGGAAAGGACCTGACCGAGGAAGAGATCTATGACGCATGGTATTCCCATGTCCCCGAATCCGAGAGACCCGGCGTCATGAAGCGGATCGAAGAGATGCTGTCCGGAAAACTGTCCGAGTGCATCAACCTCTGGATTCACCCGGACGGCCACGAGATGTATACGCGATTCGGCGGCACGGTCGTCGCCGATGAAAACGGAAGGCAGAGCCTGCGCGGCTATTACAGCGACGTCACGGAATCCGTCCGTGAGGACCGCAGCCAGCGGGATGCCCTGGCCAACGCCCTGGTCGCGGCGGAGCACGCCAACAAGGCCAAGACCGCCTTCCTCAACAACATGTCCCATGACATCCGCACCCCCATGAACGCGATCGTCGGATTTACCGCGCTGGCCACCTCCCATATCGACAACAAGGAGGAGGTGCAGGATTACCTGAGCAAGATCACGGTGTCCAGCCAGCACCTGCTGTCCCTGATCAATGACGTGCTGGATATGAGCCGGATCGAGAGCGGCAAAATGACCATGGATGAGACCGAGGTCCATCTGCCCGACCTGATCCACGACCTGCGGACCATCATTCAGGCCAATGTATCGGCCAAACAGCTGAATCTCAATATCGAGACAGAGAATGTCGTCAATGAGGACATCATCGTCGACAAGCTGCGCATGAACCAGGTCTTCCTGAACATCCTGTCCAACGCGATCAAGTTCACGCCCAACGGCGGCACCATCAGCTTCTGCGTATCGGAAAAGAACTCCCCGATCCCCGATCACGCCGTATTCGAATTCCGCATCAAGGATACCGGCATCGGCATGACACGGGAATTCCAGAAGACGATCTTCGAAGCCTTTACGCGGGAGAAGACCAGTACCGTCAGCGGTATCCAGGGCACCGGCCTGGGAATGGCGATCACCAAGAGCATCGTGGACATGATGGGCGGCACCATTTCCGTCAACAGCGAAGAAGGACAGGGGAGCGAGTTCATCGTGACCATTCCCTGCCGGCTGAGCAATAAGGCCATTGAGATCGAGAGCATGCCCGAACTGCAGGGCCTGCGCGCCCTGGTCGTGGACGATGATACAGACAGCTGCCTGTCCGTATGCTCCATGCTCCGCAAGCTCGGGATGAGACCCGACTGGACCAGCTCCGGCAGGGAGGCGGCCATCCGCAGCAAAGAAGCCAAAGAACAGGAGGACGCTTTCCGCTGCTATATCATCGACTGGCAGATGCCCGACATGAACGGCGTCGAGGTGACGAGGAGGATCAGGAAGATCGCCGGCGAAGACGCCTCGATCATCATCCTGACCGCCTACGACTGGTCGGATATCGAAAAGGAAGCCACCGAGGCAGGCGTGACTGCCTTCTGCTCCAAGCCCGTTTTCATGTCGGAGCTCCGCGACGTCCTGTCCGCGCCCTTCCGCGGCGGCGACGGCGAAGCCGAAACCGAGGAAAAGAAGGTCGACTTCACAGGCAGGAAAGTCCTGCTGGCGGAGGACAACGAGCTGAACCAGCTGATCGCCCAGGCCATCCTCACCGAGTCGGGTCTGGACGTCGTGATCGCCAACAACGGCGAAGAGGCGGTCAAACTCATGGAGGAATCACCCGCGGGAACCTACGATATCATCCTGATGGATATCCAGATGCCTGTCATGGACGGCTACCAGGCGTCACGCCTGATCCGGGCCCTGGAGGACCCCGAAAAGGCCCGGGTCCCGATCGTCGCCGTCACGGCCAACGCCTTCGAGGAGGACCGGAAGCTCGCCCTGGAGGCCGGCATGAACGGACACCTGGCAAAACCCTATGACATTCCCAAAATGCTGGAGACCCTGACAGACCTCATGGCGTAAGTTTGCATCGGCAGCGCCGGTTTTGCAAAAACGCTTTCGGCGCCGGGTGTGCCGAAGGCCTGAGACGGCAAAACAACCGCCCCCGCCGGGATGATGAACTGCGGCGCATAAACTGAGAAAACCTGTCCAAAGAATACGTAGGAGGCAGCATCATGATCCTGTATATTCTGGCCTGTCTCATTAGCTATATCCCCCTGATCGCCCTCTTTCTGTGGCTCAGGTCCTATGTAAAAAAAGATGAGGAATTCAGAAAGCTCTGCAACAGTTTCCTGCTGCGGGGCGTCCTCTGTATATTTCCCGTTGTGCTGTTTTCCGCGGTGTGCCATATCCTGATCAGGCTGACCGGAGTACAGAGCAGCCATCCCCTTCTCTATCAGGCCCTTCACACCTTCATTGTGCTCGCCATGAGCGAGGAGATCGCCAAGTATATGACCTTCCGGAAGGGGCTGAAAAAGCACGAATATCCATACTCCTGGCTGGATGTCTCTGCGCTCATGACAATCGTCGCTATCGGCTTCGCCCTGCTCGAGAGTATCGTCTACTCGCTTCAGGCCAGCATCCCGGTCGTCCTGATCCGGGGCATCTGCCTGCCCCATGCAGGCTATGGCTTTATCACGGGATATTTCCATGGAAAAGGAGAGAAGAGTGGTCAGCCGGCTTACCGGTGGATCGGTTTTGCCCTCGCCTGGTTCTTCCACGGGCTGTACGATTTCTCCCTCAGCGAGGAGCTCCATGCGATCAACGACAACCTGGTGATCATTCCCCTGCTGCTGGCTGTTATGGACATCGTGTTGGTCATCATTCAAATCGTCTTTACCGTGAAGGCGAAGAAACGGAAAGAATATACAGAGCCGCTCTGAACAGAAAGCCTGCACAGAGAGGCTCTGAAACAGGGGACGGCAGATCCATGTAAACCACGAAAAAAGAGCCGGAGATTATCCCGTTTTCAGGATGATCTCCGGCGTATTTAATTTGGGACAGAATGATGATTCCGGCAAAGCAGTCTTCCGGCATTCCCTGTCAGGATCCGGTCAACATAGTCGCGGTCGCAGGTCCTGTAGAGGTAGTCGATTCCTTTCAGGCAGGCGGGCGGGCGGTGGTCCATCCTGTGGGCGTCCGAGCCGGTGAAATCGACCAGCCTGTTCCGGAGCAGCATATTTGCGCGGCTTCGGATGGTGTCGGAGGGCTCCTCGAAAACGCTGTATATGTTGATCTGTACGGTGACGCCGGCGGCGCGCAGTCTTTTCACGGACTGTTCGTTTACAAAGTCACATCGCTCGGCGTGCGCAAGGACGGGATGGTAACCGGCCTGCAGGATTCTGTCGATGCAGTAACAGACATCCTCTTCATATTCATCCGGAAAAAACTCCAGGAGCATATAGCGGGTCCGGTTTAAGGTCGGGTAGGTCCCCCGCTGCAGCTTTGCGATGGCATCGTCGACGTTGTGGCGGAAGCAGAGGATTTCCGCTCCCCGGTACAGGTCCACTGCGAGCCCCTCCTTCTCGGCTGCATGCTGCAGGCGTTTAAGCTGTGCGAACACCCTGTTGCTGCGGCCGTGATCGAAGGCAGCGCTGTGAGAGGTCGCGATGACCGAAGTGATGCCCTGGGACTGCGCGCAGCGCAGCAGGTCCAGGGACTCCTCCATGGTTCTTGACCCGTCATCGACGCTGGGAATTACGTGCATGTGAATATCGATCATGTATAAGTGCCCCTTTTTAATTTGTATCAGTCTTCCCCAACCAAATGCACAGTTTTGTAGTCATGCCCCGTCGCAGGGAGAAACTTTTCAATCAAGTCATTGGTACTGATCTTCAGGCTGCTTGTGCACACGCATGGATGGCAGCCGATATACTCACCCTTCAGGACGTCTTCATCTATGAGGAGCTGTACATCCTTTCCACGGTCATTCATCAGGCCCATGATACTGACCGCGCCGGGTTCTATATCCAAATACTTCAGCATGGCTTCCTCATCAGCAAAGGACAGGCGCGCTGGAAATTCCAGTAAAAGAGGGCAGGCGTTCCGCACCAACGGTGCGCTAAGTCCGGTTTTATCGGTGCGAAGCACCGCCCTCTATCGC
>OCTW011595907.1_pt1 | contig 11122 bp, 9 predicted proteins | sample 1539671 | NCBI WGS metagenome assembly OCTW01 (sample SAMN02144230, study PRJEB22623) | gut metagenome | biome: sheep rumen | host: Ovis aries | place: New Zealand | reverse complement strand
GAAGGCGGTGGAGACCATGTCGGACATCACGTCGCCGTCGTAGTTCTTGCAGGCCCAGATGAATCCGCCCTCGCTGCGCATTACGCGGGCGACTGCATCGTCGATCAGGGTGTAGAAGTACTCGATGCCGGCCTCTGCGAAGCGGTCCTTGTACTCCTCGAACACTTCCTCGAATATCGCCTTGAAGCGGCCGTCATATTTCTTGGAGATGGTGTCCTTGGTGGCGAACCAAATGCTCTGCTTGAGGCTCAGGGCATACTGGAAGCAGGAATGGGCGAAACTGCGGATGGATTTGTCGGTGTTGTGCATTCCCTGAAGCACGCCGGGGCCCTTGAGCTCCTGAACCACGACCTCCTGCTTCTTGCCGGAGGCGCCTTCGAAGACGAGTTTGGCTGTGCCCGGTTCGTCTGCTACGATTTCGACGCTCTTGTAGACGTCGCCATAGGCGTGGCGGGCGATAGTGATGGGCTTTTTCCAGAACTTGACTGCGGGATGGATCGTGGGGATGGTGATAGGGGTGCGGAAGACGGTGCCGTCGAGAGTCGAGCGGATGGTGCCGTTGGGGCTCTTCCACATCTGGTGGAGCTTGTACTCGGTCATACGCTGGGCGTTGGGCGTGATGGTGGCGCACTTGACACCGACTCCGTACTTCTTGGTCGCCAAGGCCGCATCGAGAGTGACTTTGTCTTCGGTCTTGTCGCGGTTGGGAAGTCCAAGATCGTAGTATTCGGTCTTGAGGTCAACGAACGGAAGGATGAGTTCATCCTTGATCATCTTCCAGAGGATTCTGGTCATCTCGTCGCCGTCCATTTCGACGAGCGGGGTAGTCATTTGAATCTTTTTCATAACTCTTGTGATAGCCGGCCCGACCGGCTGGCTTTTATTTGCGGTTTTTGTAGTAATTCATAAGACAGCCGTCAGCGAGGATCTGCCTCTCGTCGGCGGTGAGGTTCTGGAAGAAGAGGTGGATGGGCTTCACGCCTGATTTGGTGATAACCTTGGCGTCGATCTCTTCCTTGCCTTCGAGTATGGCCTTGCGGATACCGGGAACGAACACGCAGTCGCCGACTTCGTAGTCGAAGGGAGTGTCCTGCGCAATCGTGAAGGGGAGAATGCCCCAGTTGATGCAGTTGCTGCGGTAGCGTTTGGTGGCGTATTCGTAGCAGATGTTGGCATCGCCTCCGAGAACCTTCTGGCAGGAAGCGGCCTGCTCGCGGGCGGAGCCGTCGCCGGGCTTGCGCGCGAAGATGCAGGAACCGAAGGAGGTGTTTGCGGCGTCGGCTCCGACCGCCTTCAAGGCCGCCGAAAGATGCTCGCTGACCTTGCCGGCGCGGCGGTCGAGGTCCTGACTCTGGATATTCTTGGAGAGGCCTACGTAGTCGGGGCAGCGGCGGCTCAGGGCAAATTCGCTTAGTTTCAGCGGGTTCGAGCGGTAGCTGGAGGTCTCGCCCGAAGGGATGAGCTCATCGGTAGTGGTGACGGGATCCTGGATTACTGCCGCAAGTTCGAGCAGCATGTTGTCCTCCATCCCGTACATCTTGGGCCAGTCCTTGATGTTGGGACCGTAACGCAGATCGAGGCTGAGGTCTTCCTTGCCGAATCCGTAGTAGACGCGGCTCTTGTAGATGCGGTCGTCGAACTCGTAGGGCTTGTGGGTGTCGGTGTAGTCGATATCGGTCGCCGCCGTGATCACTCCGCCGTTGGCGGCCGTCGCAGCGATCGAGCGTGCGTCCATCAGGGCGACGAGCGAAATCTGGCCCTGTCCGGGCTTGGAGCCTTCGCGGTTGGGGAAGTTGCGGGTGGTGTGGCGGATCGAGAAGCCGTTGTTGGCGGGGACGTCTCCGGCACCGAAGCAAGGTCCGCAGAACGCAGGCTTGATAGCTACGCCTGCCTCAAGCAGTTCTTCAGCAATATGGTTGCGGGTAGTGGCGAGGTAGACCGGAGTGGACTGCGGGTAGCAGCTCATCGTGAAATAGTCGTTGCCGATGGTCTTCCCCTTGAGGATAGAAGCAGCCTCGGAGAGGTTGTCGTAGGTGCCGCCGGAGCAACCGGCGATAAGTGCCTGGTCTGCCACGAGTTTGCCGTCTTTGATCTTTGAGAGGAGGTCGACGCTGACTTTGTCGCCGAATCGTTTGCGCGTGTCCTCCTCGACTGCCTTTAGGATGCCGACGGGATCGGCCTGCAGTTCGTGGATGGTGACAGCGTTGGAAGGATGGAAGGGAAGCGCGATCATGCTCTCCTGAGAGGAAAGGTCGATGCGTATCATGCTGTCGTAGTATGCGACTTTGCCCGGCTCGAGCTTGCGGTATTCCTGCTCACGGCCGTGGGTGCGGTAGTGTTCGCGGACAGTATTGTCGGTGACCCAGATGGAACTGAGGCACGTAGTCTCGGTTGTCATCACGTCGATACCGTTGCGGAAGTCGACCGGGAGCTCCTTTACGCCGGGGCCTGCGAATTCGAGTACTTTGTTCTTGACAAAGCCGGATTCGAAGACAGCCTTAACGAGGCTGATGGCTACGTCGTGGGGACCGATGCCGTGTTTGGGCTTGCCTTCGAGCCACACGAGGACCACTTCGGGGGCATTGATGTCCCAGGTATTGCGCAGGAGCTGCTTGACGAGCTCGCCGCCACCTTCGCCGACGCCCATGCAGCCAAGGGAGCCGTAGCGGGTGTGGGAGTCTGATCCGAGGACCATCTTGCCGCAGCCGGCAATCTCTTCGCGGACATACTGATGGATGACTGCCTGGTTGGCCGGTACATAGATTCCGCCGTACTTCTTGGCGGCGGACAGGCCGAAGACATGGTCGTCTTCATTGATGGTGCCACCGACGGCGCAAAGGGAGTTGTGGCAGTTGGTCATCGCGTATGGGATGGGGAATTTCTCCAATCCGCTGGCGCGTGCCGTCTGGATAATACCTACGTAAGTGATGTCGTGGGAAGCGAGCGCATCGAAGAGGATGTGCATCTTGGATCCTTTCGAGCCGTCTTTTTCGTGGGCGCGGAGGATGCCGTAGGCGATGGTGTTCTCGCGGGCCTCGTCGGGAGAGAGGGGCGCAGATTCTGCGATGGTCTTGCCGTCGAGAAGATAAACACCTTTGGAAATCAGTTCAATCATATTATTAATTATTTAATAAGGAGTCGATAAATATAGTGAGGGCCAGCATGTCGGCTGCGCCGCCGGGGGAGATGCCCTCCTCGGCGTATTGCCGGCAGAGGGACTCCAGCTTTTCCCGTACTGATTCGGAGAAAACTTCGGGGCTGCAAGCTTTTTCCCTGTGAGCTATTTCAGCGAAGATGTCGGCTGCCTGGTCGCGGAGTTCTTCGCTGCGCTCATATCCTGCGCGATGAATGATGCAGGTATCGTCGAGCGACGCTATCAGACCGATAATGGTGCGCTGAAGAGCGTAGGGCTGATTCTTGATCCCGTGGTAATACGGCTGCCAGAAGGTGAAGAGGTCTTTGTAGCCCTCGAGCGCCATTTGCCTGGCTCCGCGGGCCCCGAATTGCAGATGGGCCTGCTGGCCGTGGGTCAATCCGGTTTTGGCTGTGGCAGGTAAAGTGCTGATAGACAGCTGATTATTAAAAAGGATATGGGCGATTTTCGACACATCGTTTTGTATAAGTGCCTTATACTTAACGAGTTGTGCGCCACGTATGTCGGAAGGGTCTCGAGGCTGACGCCCGGCTATAGCATTGAGCGTGAGGCCGAGAGCGAAGATGGCGCCGCGGTGGGTGTTGACCCCGCCGGTTGCCTCGAGCATCGCAGCCTCGGCGTCGATGCCGAGCTGCCGGAGCTCTTCTGCAGAGTCGGCGAGGGTCATCCTGGACCAGAAGGGTCTTAGGGCGGAGATGCTACGAAGCATAAGCGTGTAGTCCATATCTTTGTGGGCTCCTGTGCTCTCTGGGCAGACAAGACCAGGCTTGAGCGGAGCGTCGAGTTCGAGACGGAGGGCGCGCCCGGCGAGCTGAGCGATCAGGAAGGGATGCGAGGACGGGGGAGTGAGGGCGGCGGCCGCATGGAAACGTCCCTGCGAGAGCAGCTCGCGCACGCGCGCTCCTCTGATGAAACGCCCGTTGGAGGACTTGAGCCTCCGGATTTCGGACACTTTAATTCCATAGGCCGGAAGCATCTCCTTCATCAGGGCATTGTAGCGTGCCGTGAGGGGGTCTGACGGCTCACTGCCGACAACGCGGAGAGTCGCTCCAAGTGCGGGCGCTATATGCCTGCCGAAAAGGTCTATGTCGAGACGCATCTGGGTTTCGGAAGCGTCTGAAAGGTCTTTGAGAAAGTATGTCGGGAATGTTGCGGCCGAAATCTGGTACGCTGATCCCTTGGCTACAACAGCCTTCGCCGGGGATCCGCGCCGTATCATCTCGAGACGATCCGCATAAGTGAATTCTGATGTGTCCTCTGCTACAGGAATAACATACAGATTATCAGAGAGAGCTGATGCCTGTTCCAGCAGGTATTGGTGGCCGAGCGTGAAAGGATTGGCGTTCATCACGACCACAGTTCCGCTGCCGCCTTGTCGGAGCGAAGCCAGATAACTGCAATAGTCTTCCAGACCACGGCCATTTTCCATGAGGATGGCTTTGGGTGCCGATGCTATGGTGTTGAATCCCAGGCTCTTGAAGATGGTCTCGTTGCCCGGTTTAGTGAATGCCTTGAGGTTGTGGACACCGCGCGCTCCCGCTTCGGAGATGATGTGAGAAATCAGCGGAGTCATAAGACCTTCGGAGCGTACGGAGCGGCTTACGGCTACGCATTTGATCACGTCGCCATCCAGACCCGCTCCGCCAAGGATACTTCCGTCTTGGCCGCTTATGGTATAGTAAAATTCGGGAACCTCCGGCCTAAGGCCATTGTCCTCGAGAAAGCGCTCTACCTTGGCGCGGAAATAAGGAGATGAAAGCGGTACCTCCTCTATGTCTTGTGCGGTATAAGGTTCCATTGTAGCAGGCTTCCCAATACTCCCGGTACGACCTACGTATGAAATACTCTAGTAAAGATAGACATTTATTGCGAATAATCCCGAACCATGCACGAGATTTTTTCAAGGAGCGCCTCCACTGTGTGTGTCCGGGCGCGCATGCAGAAACGGGCTTCATTGTCGCACAGAAGGCAGCGGCGTGGCTCAAGACCGATCGCCTGACGGGAGAGCGGGCAGGGGAGCCCGTCTTCCGAAAGAATGATCACGTCGATGTCCATCAGCCGCCCCAGGGGGTGCGTGTCTTCGATGAGGCAGGCCATGCGCTTGGCTTCCAGCGCGGTGTGGGGCACGGTCATATATGCTTCGAACCCGGTCGGCAGGTCGCGCACTTCGGGCTCGCACCCTGGGAAGGCTGCCCGCAGCGCTTCAATACCCGCCTTGCCGATAGCAAGTGAATCCGGCGAACGCTTCACCGGGCCGGGAAGCTGAACGGTGAGACACACAAGCGCCTTGCCGGGATAAGTTCCCAGCAAGGCGGCCTGGTGACTCACGCGGTCTTCCCGGCTTCGCAGAAGCTGTTCGAGGGTAATCACTCCTGGATGATATGGATGGTATCGAGCTGCTTGCCGTGGCGGTCCATCACGACACCGACGACCCTGTCTCCAAAGGGCAGAGGATCGGGCTGGCCGATGATGGATGATGCCTTGGCTGCCAGGGCTTTGATATCAACTACATGGAGCCCTGCTTCAGCAAGGGCTTTCGCCAGTTCGGGACGTGAAGGGTTGACAGCGATGCCGTACTCGGTGACGACCACATCGACTCCTTTTCCGGGGGTGATGAGGGTAGTGACCTTAGGCACGACGCAGGGGATGCGGCCGCGCAGCAGCGGGCACACGATGATGCTCAGTGCGCTGTCTTCGGCAGTGTCGGGGTGCCCGCCGATGGCGCCGCGGATGATTCCGTCGGAGCCTACGAGCACGTTGACATTGAAGTCAGTATCGACTTCGAGGGCCGAGAGGATGACGATATCGAGGGCGTGGACGGCAGAGCCAAGGTGGTCTGCGCTTGCATAGTCGATCGAAGATACTTCCTGGTGGTTCTGGTCGTTTGCGATAGATTCGGCTGCGACCTTGTCGAACGACTGTACGTCGATAAGCTTACCGATCAGCCCTTCTTCGTGGAGCTTGACCATGTGGGCTGTGATACCGCCAAGGGCGAACGAAGCCTTGATGCCCTGCTCGATCATGCTCTCGCGAAGATACTTCACCACTGCGAGCGAGGCTCCGCCGGTGCCGGTCTGGATGCTGAATCCGTCTTTGAAGTAGCCGGAAGCCAGAATGACCTTGGCCGCCTGCTTTGCAAGGAGAATGTCGCGCGGGTTCTTGGAGTCGCGGATGGCTCCCGAAGATATCTTGGAGCTGTCTCCTACAGACTCAACTACCACCACGGACTCTACCTGGCTGGCCTTTATGGACATCGGCACGTTGGGGTAGGCGACCAGATCGTCGGTAAGGACGACTACATGGTCGGCATACTGTGCGTCCGGAAGTGCATAGCCGAGGGATCCGCAGATGGATTTGGCGTTTTCGGAGCGGGGGCAGCCGGAGGCGTTGCCGAGCTCGTCACACGACGATGCTCCGAGGAAGGCTACATCAATATGGAGCTCGCCGCTTGCTATCGCGCTGCCGCGTCCGCCGTGGGAGCGGAAGACTACCGGCTCTTTCATGAGGCCGTGGGAGATGGCGCTTGCCAGCTCGCCCCTGAGGCCGGAGGTGGAGATCCCGGTGATAACTCCTGACTTGATATGTTCGATAAGGGGAGCATGGACGTCGGACAGACTGGAGGCTGCGAGTTTAAGGTCCTTGAAGCCCATCTGAGCGAGCTTGTCCACTACCAGATTGACTACTTTGTCGCCACCGCGGAAATGGTGGTGGAAGGATATGGTCATGCCGTCCTTCAGGCCTGACCTGCGGATGGCTTCCTCGAGGGTAACTACCTTTGAATTTCTCATAATGCGTCCTCCTCTTTAAGTACTCCTGATGCTATTGCATAGGCGATGGTGCGCTCGGCGCGGATCACGACCGGCCTGTCTACCATCTTGCCGTTGAGCGATACAACGCCAGATCCCTTTGCCTGGGCCTCCTTGATGGCGGCGACAATGCGCAGCGACTTCTCGATAGCCTTGGGGGAGGGGGTGAAGACTTCATTGACTACTTCTATCTGGCGCGGGTTGATGATGGACTTACCGTCGAATCCAAGGTCGCGGATAAGCTCGACTTCCTTGCGGAAGGTCTCCATGTCGTCGAGATTCGAATATACGGTATCGAAGCAGGAGATGCCAGCGGCGCGGGCGGCTACTACTATGGTCTCGCGAGCGAGCAGCAGTTCGGCTCCGCCGGGGGTCCGCTGGGTCTTGAGGCTCGCCGAATAGTCTTCGGCTCCGAGGGCGATGCCCATCATGCGCTTGGATGCGCTCGCAATCTCGAATGCGTTCACGATGCCCAGTGCGCTTTCGATAGCGGCCATGATCCTGGTCCTGCCCACGCAGCCGAGTTCGGTCTCGACCTTGATGATTTCGGCTTCGAGTTCGCGGACTTCGTCGGCGGTTTCAGTCTTGGGCATACGGATTACGTCTACGCCTGCCTTCACTACCGCCTCTACGTCTTTCTTGCCGTAGGGGGTGCTGAGCGGATTGATGCGGACGACCATCTCGGTGTCGCCGTAGTCTATCGTTTTGAGGGCATTGTAGACGAGAAGCCGGGCTGCGTCTTTTTCCGCCATGGTGACGGAGTCTTCGAGGTCCAGCATTATGGAGTCGGGGCCGTAGATGTGGGCGTCTGCCATCATTCCCGGGTTGTTGCCGGGGACGAACATCATCGTTCTTCTCAGTCTTTCCATACGTCTTTGCCTGTTGCGCGGACAGCGGCCGCAGTTACACGTGCGCGTATGGTGCAGTCAAGGGCGCCTTTGTCCGTGGCTGTCACGGTGGCGTCGGAGATTCCCAGCCCTTCGAGGGTTTCTGTGATTACCTCTTTGATCCGGCGCCCGAACTGGGCGGAAACGGAGCTGTCGAGGTCGATCTGAAGGCCGTCTCCCGGGGCGATCTGAATTACTATATCGCCAGATTCGAGAGTGCCGGCAGTTGCGGTTTTGATTTCCATTTTTAAGAGGTTATAGTATGTATTACAAAGTTACGAAAATAGCCCGATATTTCGTTACAGAGCGCCATCCCGCCTCCCTGCAATTATCGAAAAACAGGTGTTAATAGTGATAAACGGGGAAACAACATTGTTTCTTAGCCCCATTACAGGGTGTTGTGGAAGGGGTGGTTAGCGGAGGATGTCGAGATCCTTCTTGAGCATTACTTTTTTGTCCATCATCGACACTTTCTGGAAAAGTTTGATCTGGTTGGGGAGGTTCAGATAGACTTTGTCTTCGTGTTTTCCCTTGCGCCACCACTTGTAAAATCCTACCGGATCGGTCTCGAAAGGAATGCGTGCCATGATGCCGGTGCCGTATCCGGGATAGTCGACAACAAGCTTGAGGCCCATGAATCTTTTGTAGTAGTCAGGGTCTGCGCGGCGGAGTTTGCTTACCAGCGGATTGAGGACTTCTATTTCGTCGACATGGAGAGTTTTCTCCCTTACGATAAGCTTATGGAGACGTACGGGGTCAGTGAACACCCAGACCCCAACCTTCATCGTTTTGGTCCCTTCCTCGGTTTCGAGAGTGAGCATATCGCTTGAGTGATATACCTTCTCGGGATCGAGAGGAGCAAAGACTTCATTATCCGGTGTGGCCTGTTGTGCAGAGATTCCGAATTCCATCTCAATAGCGGAAAGTTCTTCCGCGGTGGGCTCGGAAATATGTACTGACAGTTCGTCCATAAGTATCTCGATTCGGCAAATGTATAAAAAAATCTCGATTATTACTACCTTTGACCTCAATGAAACATGTTTTAATCGACATTAGCGGCATTTTTTGTCAAGAATCTTTCAGCACCGAACTGGAAAACTGTGGACTATTCCCGGGGATAGTGGACCTTTCGGGGCTCGAAGGAACCAATTGTTACTGCTCCGATGAGGCCTCCGCCGTTATACGCAGGGAGGTGGGTGAAGTGCCGCTTTCAAGTATCTGTTGGATCGATACAGGTGATTATCACTATCTGTCATATTTCAGAGGAAGTTGCATCGGCGAGCCGTTCGAGCTTGTCCTTCTGGATAACCATACCGACGACTTCGATCTTGCGGATACTTTGTCGTGTGGAAACTGGGTCTCTGCGCTCCGTCGCGAACCATTCTGCAAGGGATCAAGCCTCATCCGCAGTACTGCCGAGGCTGCGGCTTTCCTCCGGCATTCCTCTGATTGCGACCTCCTTCCTGTTTTTCTCAGCATTGACCTCGATGTCCTGCGCCCTGAAGAATTTCGGACCAACTGGGATCAGGGGAGCATGAGCTTCGAAGAGATGCTCAGTATCATTGAGTCTATTGTCGCTTCGCGAAAGGTTCTTGCCATAGATATCTGCGGCGGATTGACGGAATCGAAGGGCGCTACGCCTTCCGATCTTGCGCATAATTGCCGTCAGCGGTTGCGCCTTTCTGACGCTTTGCGTAAAATGGGTATTTAATTCCGCGAATTGCGCTTCTCCTATAATCTATTCTTCTTAACTTGCGGTGGTCAATAACACTAGCATCATGATAAGAAGAATACTCACCATCGTCTCGCTGGCTGCCTCCGCTCTTGTTTTGAGCAGCGCGGGATGCACCAAGGACAATAATCCTCAGCCCCCGACCCCAACTGGAAAGACTGCCGTCGTTGATGGCAGCGGCAGCGGCGATAATGGCGCCTCGGATCCGGGAAGTCTTTGTGTCGATATCGGCAAGACTCCTATAATCCTGGCGTACTATACCGAGTACAATGAGCGGAAGCCCGACCCGAAGCTTGTTACCCATATCAACTACGCCCACGGAAGGTTCAAAGATCCCAAGAATGGCACCGGTGGAATAGTCTTTACTGATTCCAAGAAATTCCCCAAGGAGACTATCGCCGAGTTCAAGAAGCAGAATCCCCATCTCAAGATAATGATGATGGTAGGCGGGTGGGGCGCCCATGCCGACGGATTCTCCATGATGGCCAAAGACGAGAAGAAGCGCGACGAATTCTGCCATTCCGTTAACGACCATATGAAAAAGTACGGGTTCGACGGCATCGATATCGACTGGGAGTACCCGACCGTGAGCGCCGACAATGAAACGGGCCGCGACGACAACGACACCAGGAACTTCAACATACTGCTTAAGCAGCTCCGCGACACCCTTGGAACCGGAAAGATAATCTCGTTCGCATCCTCTTCCAGCGCGAAGTATGTCGACTGGCCTACGGCAATCAAGTATATCGACTATGTCAATGTAATGACATACGATATGGGCGCCGCCCCCAAGGGCCACAATTCCCCCCTCCACAAGAGCAGCACCTTCGATTCGCGCAGCTGCGAAGAGAGTGTTGAACTCCACAAAAAGGCCGGCGTGCCGCTGAACCGCCAGGTCATGGGTATTCCGTTCTATGGAAAAGCGGAGAAGAACCCTTCTTCCGGGACGAAGATTTTCGAGTATTCGGTCAAATACAATGAGATGGCTGCCATCCTCAATGACGGTCTGTACAAAGGCAAGGCGCTTGCAAGGCACGTTTTCCGCCGTTGGGAAGCCACGGCCTGCGTCCCGTATCTGGTCGATGAAAGCGGCAAGAATGTTCTCTCCTATGACGACGAAGAGTCCGTCGCGGCAAAGGGCGCCTTTATCAAGTCCAAGGGACTTCTCGGCGGCATGTTCTGGGAGTTCAGGTATGATTCGGACGACATGGCCCTCCAAAAGGCGCTGGTCAGTGCATTGTACGGAAAAAACACTGTGACTGATTAATATTTTTTTGCAGAATTCGAAAATAATACTACCTTTGCAATCCCATACGGAATGGTGCTGTAGCTCAGGTGGTAGAGCAATGGACTGAAAATCCATGTGTCGTCGGTTCAACTCCTACCAGCACCACGTCAAAGACAGGCTTCACGGCCTGTCTTTTTTTGTCCCCGGGCCCCTGAGGCCGCGAGGTCTCGAGCATGCGGGGCCCCCGCAAAACTGTTGTTTTGTGGGGTGCAACGGCCGGGCTTACGAGGCCCCCGCCCTGGTTATGGCGGGGGG
>OCTW011203006.1_pt1 | contig 11122 bp, 24 predicted proteins | sample 1539671 | NCBI WGS metagenome assembly OCTW01 (sample SAMN02144230, study PRJEB22623) | gut metagenome | biome: sheep rumen | host: Ovis aries | place: New Zealand | reverse complement strand
GACTGGGGTATTGAATGTGCTTTGAAGATATTAGAGAAAGAATTAAAGAGGATTGATTAAAAGTCCTCTTTCCTTATTCATGAGATGATATTTGATTTAAATATACCTGACAGTGTATTAGACAGTAGTTCTGATATAATCAGATTTCTATTTCCGAGGATAATAAGAGAAATAGAGGAAGGAAAAGGAAGATTAGATGCTGTCCAAACTTCGTATAACATAAAAACGTCTAGCTCAGATATAACCATAGTACCTAAGATTGGTAAGATGAAGACGTATAAGTTCGTAGACAAAGACAGAGCTAATAACGAAAATTTAGTAAGTGATTTAATAAAAACTCTAGGATGGAGAACATAGAACAAGAGATAAGAAACATTAAGTGCGATTATTTCACTAAGAACTTAGACTACTTAGTGGAAAGGTATAAGGAGGAATATAAAAAGGTTGGAGTAGCTCCTGGGACTAATCAGGAGAAGCTTTTCAACTTTGGCGTTATTCAATACTTAAGGAAGGCTGCAAAAGCTCCAAACTATGAAGCTGACATAGATAGCGTCATAGGACAAGGAAGCACGTCTAGATATGAAGGCAATTTCGCTGGTCTCTTAATGATCCACGACTTAAATAGAAGAAAAGAGGATGAGAAAAGAGATCTAGAGAGAGCTAAGGAAAGGAAGGAGCATATAGACTGGATTGAGAAAGCTTTTGATCTCCCAGAAAGTATAGCTGCTATGTGTGTAGATAAAGCGAGCTATCCGATACGAGATACATACCTAGCTGAATTTGCAAAAGAGGTTATAAAAATATGGTCTGGGATTTCACTAAACAGCTAAAAATTATTCGTTCTAGGACAGGAGCAGGAATGGCTAACATTAAACGAGCTTTTTTCAAGAATAGGTGTAATGTAGATAAAGCTGTAACAGACATTAATGGATTTCCGGATAGTGGATATGTAATCTTTAGTACGAAATGACTAGAAAAGAGGAGATAGAAAAACAGATTGCAGAGAATGCAGAAGCTTTTATGCGAGGAGATATGACTTACGAAGAACTTCATAGTGAACAGTATCTCTTGTTTAAAGAGCTAAGGGAGATAGAAGGAGAGTAATCTCCTTTTTCCTTATTCGTGAGATAAAAATTTTAATAAGATATGAAAACAGCTAATTATGGAATTAGTAACAGATTTCCTAGTGCGGTATTTATTTATCAAGTAGGATCACCTGACGTAAGAGGCACCGGAGCTATAGCAATAGCTAGAACTTGGGAAGAACTTAGTTATTATGTGGTTCAAGCTCTCCTTGACGAAAAAGATAAATATTACATTAAGCTTGGGGATGAGAGAATTGAACTGACTGATGAGGGACTCTTTAAGAAGATTGATCAGAAGTGGCCACAAACTACTAGATTCCAGGCCATGGTTTACCTCCTAGAGAGATCCATCCGAGAAGGAACTGAAGAGGATGTAGAAAATGCGTTGAAGGATTTTAATAAAACTTACCCAGATCTTAAGTTTAAATGGATAAGGGGATAGAGTTAGTTAATAACCTATTTAATATAATTCTTTATATTGGGTCTGGGGTAGCCGGAAAAGTATGGAATAATGAAGATGGTAGAAAAGCTGTACGAGACTGTATGTCTGCGTATCTTGGAAAATCAGAATTTCAGGGCATTTTCTACCTGGTAGGACGAGCACCTTCGTGGAAACTGATTGTCGACGAGACTAATAATCCACCAGAACTTTCAAGAGAAGGAAAGATGCGGGTTAGATTTACTGTCAGCATCGACTGTAAGAAAAATTTCTGGAGCCGAGAAGAAGAACTTGACTGTAGAAGTTTTACTGATCATGAAGTTAATTCTCTAAAAGATCTCGAACCTGGTGATACTGTTTGGGTCTTGTCTCAGTCTCCATTTCATTGTAGCTGGAATCGATTTGACTATCGTAAATTACGAGTAGAAAGTACAGACAAGTCGTGGCCGGGATGTGGTGGAAACATAACTGTTCCAATATACGGAAAATCATCTGGCTATGAAGACGATAAGATGGCTATATCAGCTAATGGTGTAGCAAGAATTTATATAAACAAGCAAGATCTAATAGACGAATTAAGAGGATTTATTGGAGAAATCGAAAGACTTATCAAAAAAGTTGAAGAATCAGATTAAAATTCCTACCACCCCAAGGTAGGTTTTTGTTTGCCTTATTAGTAGTATGGATAGTATATTTCAATATTTAAAACAACAGTTTACAAAAGAAAATTCTACAATATTAATTGTAGTAAGTAAGATTATAAGAGAGGAATCTTCTCCGTCCGAACAGGAAGTTTTTATTAATGCTTTTAAAAAGTCAATAGAGCGTTATGAAAGTTCCGTCGGAAAAAATGATTTGGCTTATAATAATTGTAGGCAACAGGCAACTACTCAGCTTTGGGAGGATATTAACAGTTTTCCTTTCAAAATCCAAACTCATCTCCGTAACCTAAACAATGCTCTCTGGTCGGAAGGAGCTAAAAGAATAACCTGGAGAGATAAATTGGAGAAGTATAAGAAATCTGGCGGCGTTAAATTTAAGAATCAGCTTAGGAGGGCTGGATTAATATGATTCATGTAAAGAGTAAGACAAATGTCATCACAAACTCTTCTTCAGAGGTGTTCATCATGAAACGTCTTCCCGGGGATACTAGAACATGGGAAGAGATCATCAAAATCATTAAGGCTCACCATGATGCCCATATGTCTGAATGGATCCCCGAGACTAAGTCGGATATTCAACACCCTGATGAGGAGAACAGGTATGACTGTTATTCAGGGGATGTTCAGGACATTGAGACTGAGACTTATGACCAGATGTTTGAGGAATCGAAGAAACAAATTCCTAAGCTTCGTCGTGGAGAATACACCAAGAAGATGTTTAACATAAGTCATGGTTGGCTTGATTCTATCGAGGACGAGGATATCTTGTTGATTAAGTTAGATGAAAACTTCAGCTCTACCATATATTACATCCTCAAGAACTTTTTTGTGTTTGAGACCTGGATGTGTGGTTGGGTCCACGATGAGAATGGAAGATATACTCACATGGACTATGACAAGTTTGAAGAGCAATATAAGGAGGAACACGATGGTGAAGAATGGTAAATTAGTTAAGAGTAAAACAGATGTCATCACTAACTCGAGTACTGAAGTATTTGTTCTGGCCAGAAACAAAGGTGATAATAGAACTTGGGAAGAGATTCTTGAGGCTATAAAACAACACCACACCTTGCACATGGTTGACTATAGCCGGAACTATAAGAATCCGGATAAACATGGCTTCGTAGATGAATATTCCGGTGATTGTCAAGAGATAGAAGTTAAGAAGAAAACCTCGGTCTTCTTAGAGCTTTGGTTCGATCGAGGATTCTGCTCACTTCATGAATATCTTGTCGAGAACTTTAAAGAAATTAATTCGTATAACCTATGAGCAAGCCTAAATCCTCTCGAGTAGTATGTCCTGCTTGTGGGAGGATGAAAATGGTATTTGAAACGGAAAAGAAAGCTCAGAATTTCATGAAGTTCAATAATCAGAACTTCGACAATACTGAGATTGTTCCTGTTCGTGCTTATTACTGTGCCGCCTGTGGTGGATGGCATGTAACTAAGAGAAAAACTTGGAATAAGTATAAAGAGGATCCCACTGAAAAACTAGTCAGAGCATATAAAAATGTCACCGAGAAGAAACCTAAACAACCTAAGGAAGTACGGAAAGTGGAAGAGAAAGCAGACAAGACTCTTCTCTACGATACTGCTTATAAGTTGGTTTGTGACTTAAGGTACAAGTATGCTCATAATCGTTCACTCTTGGACTTAGAGGAGCTTAGGAAGGCTAAACAGGCTGTCGAAGAGCTAGAGAAACACCCTGATAAAACGAACTATAGGAAAAAGACGAGTCAGCTTGAAGGAGCCATAGAGACTCTTTGGTACAGCATGGTGAGTTTATATCTAGTGGAAGCCGGAAAAGCATTGACGAAAGATAATAGCGTAGAGGTTCTTCGAGGAATTAAGACGGAACTTCTTGAATGGATTGAAGTAATTCCTACTGAAACTATTATCAGGAGTACGCCGTATAGCGACCTGGATAGAGAAGTTCGAAACTTAATAAAAAGAATAGATGATAAAATCAATAACTGATGTCATAACTAATTCCAGCACAGAGGTTTATATAATACAAGTCCCTAGCGGAATAGACTTCAAGTGGATGGCAGATCTTGAAGAGAAGATTAATAGCCTTCTTAAAACTGATAGGCCAAATTCCTGGGAAGGTATTGATTCCGTAGACGTTCTCTTGGATAAAAATGGACATGCTAGGATCACCTTAGACGAACACACTAAGGAAGCGCAGGAGTATCTCCTACGAGAACAGAATGTGATTGAAGTATGGCCTGATAGTAATGGACTTTTAGAAGATAAATACAACCTAGACAAAGAAGGTAGACCACTCAGTATAAAAGAAGAGTGGATAGAAGAAGAATATGGAGAAGGATAATCTTCTCCTTTCTTTTCCTTACCCATGAAAGTATGATAACAATTATTTGCTATGAACAGAAAAGTTGTGTATAATAACTGCTATGGGGGATTTGGACTTTCCCCATTAGCAATTAAGCGATATTATCTCGCCAAACATCCTGGAGCTAGACTCTTCTTCTATAAAACAGAGTACATTGATGAAGGGCAGAAAGCTACTAGGATACCGGGAGATGATAAGTCGCTTAAAGGGTTAAGCTCTCATCATACAGAGATCAGGACGAAGGATTTCGGTAAGGAATTCTACGTTGAGAGTATCGGTAGTAGTGATGAAAGTGGATTCTGGTCTAACAAATACTATGTCTCCGCTTATGACATAGAGCGAGATGATCCAGATCTTGTTCGCGTTGTGGAGGAGCTTGGGGATGACGCCAGCGGTGATTGTGCTGAGCTTGCAGTTGCAGACATAGGAGATGAAAAGTACAGAATTGAAGAGTACGATGGTTGGGAGTCTGTAATAACTCCTTCAACTGAGTATGAGTGGAAATAAGGGCTTAATTGCCTTTATTTTTTCCTTATATATGAAAAAGATTAAATTAATATGAAAACTATTGAAACAATAAAACAAATGATAGCTGATGGACAGATATCACGAGAAGTTGCAGAGAAATATTTTCCAGAGCTTAGAGAGAATAAAGATGTAAGAATGAAAAACTTTATATCTAATGAGCTCGCTTGCCTTAGAGCCCTAGATGAAAAAGGTACTGTTCGATATAATGAACTAACAGAGGCTATGGCTTGGCTTGAAAAACAAGCTGAGCAGAAGTCAACTCTACCTAAATGGAAATATAAGAGTGACAATACACCATTATTGAGAGATTCACTTATTCTCAACGAATATGGGTGTGTGGCTAAATCACCATCCGGTGCACTTGTTAGCGATGTTTGGGTTATTGATTATGATGAATTAATAAAACTCCCGAAAGAAGAATTTGAAAAGCAAAGCGAACAAGAAACTCTTTGTGACAAATGCAAGAAAGAACAACCTTCTCACTCTTGTCAAGATATAACAGCATTAGGAAGATGTGCCGTTGAACATGAACAAAAGTTTTATGAAGGCGATTGGATTGCTTGCGAAGAACTTAGTACTGGAAAAATAATAAGACTTGATGGTGATAGATACGAGGTTGAATTTATTGATGGTAGTAAGGGCTTTCCGCATATTGATTATGTAGATAGAGATTTTCACCTTTGGACAATTCAGGATGCAAAGGATGGGGACATACTTTATTCCATAAGAGTCAATGCAATAATTCTATATAAGTATAGGTCATCAGATGACATACATATTAATGCGTATTGTGCATTGCAAAAGGGTATTTTTATTAAACAAGAAATGCTCTGGGATAGAGATTTTGTGCCAGCAACCAGAGAACAGCGGGATCTCTTTTTCCAAAAGATGAAAGAAGCTGGTTATGAGTGGAATGCTAAGAAGAAAGAGTTGAAGAAAATTGAACAGAAGTCCTCTTGGAGTGAAGAGGATGAAGAGGTACATAGAAAATGTATTTGTGCAATGAGAGCTTCTGCTTGTGGTTTTCCTGAAGAAGAAAAATTTGTAGAACAAGTCGATAATTGGCTCAAATCCCTTAAAGACAAAGTGCAACCACAACCAAGACAAAAGTGGAGTGAAGAGGACGAAAATATAAGATTACGTCTAATAGATTATCTTTATGGTAAATCTCGTTTAGCTAAAGACAGAGAAGATGGAATTTCTTGGCTCAAATCTCTCAGACCTCAGAACAATATTACTGATGAAGAGCTTGCTCAAGCAAAAAAGAATGCTTATAATGATGCCCTTGATAAAATCGAATATCATAGTAGTGAGCCCACATTTGATGATGGTTGGAATGCAGCAATATGGTTTTTAAAAAAGAGACTATGGAAGTAATAGTAGTTACAAGGACATATAATAATTACGAGGATTCTTATACAAGAACTCTGGGTGTAGTAACTTCTGACAGTCAAGCTAATGAACTTATCGAGAAAGATAAGCATAAAGATGATGCATTAGGTATGACAGTTACTGAATATAATAATCAACTTTATGCTATTAATGAGCGTTTTAACAAATTAGCTATTAATGAAGAGTCATGTCCTAAGAAAGCTGGATGGCTATATCGTTATGACTATAATCAATTAACCAAACAGCAAAAAATCGCATATGACATTATTAAAGCTGGTTGGGAAGAATTAGGAAAACCTGCATTTAGATATTTTAAAGAAGAATTTACATATAATAGTGATTATCGATATTATATGCAAATTTTGCTGGGATTTAGAAGAAATACTATAGAAGAAGTAAAAAATATGAGTCGTGCTTTTCATAATTGTGAAGATCCCGATCATATAACTTATAGGAAAGAAAAATTTATAGTAGATGTAGATAAGATAGATCTCAAATTCATCAAAGACAGAGTACAACCACAATCACAGCTCGATTGGAGTGAAGAGGATGAGAAATTATTTAATAGAATTTGTGACCTAATCCATGAGGCAGCCTTCGCAAATTACCAGACTGATGAAAACGGCAAAGAATTAGGCGAATATGCAAAAATGATGCGTTTGCTCAAATTCCTCAAAGACTGTATACAACCAAAACAGGAGTGGAGTGAAGAAGATGAGTGGAAATTTTCCGACATCTTGGCCTTGTTAAGGGGAGGGGAAAACTGTCACTATAATACTCCTGAACTATTTGATTGGCTCAAATCCTTTAAAGAATTACTTAAACAAAGTTGTATAACCACAGTAAGAGTTAAAAGACAATATGGAAGAAATGATATATAATAAAGTATTAGATGGTGAATCATTGGTCAAGGAATTATTGAAAGAACATGGTTCAGTTACAGATGACAAAGGAAACTCATATTGGTGGGACACTATTGATAGAACCAAAAGGTATCAAGTCAGAAAATATGAATATCAGAGGGCTCTACAAGATTATCCCGTCATTTCTTATAAAATAAAAGAACTATGAGCACTGATATATGTACCTCAATAGAGCAGTCAAAGAAACTGCTTAGTCTTGGTATTGACCCAAGCACGGCTGATATGTGGTGGAGCAGATGCACTATTACCGATTTTGGAGATAATAATCTAAAAGTATCTTACGCTGTAACACCTTGTAATATTAGTCAATTTAAAAATACTGATAAGGATATTCCCTGTTGGTCTCTCACAGCCCTTTTGGAGTTGATGCCTATAGGTTCACATATTGAGAAGAAAAACAGCGGCTACGCTTGTTACGTAGTATATACTAAACCGCTTGAGGCTAGTACTCCCATCGAAGCAGCCTTTGAAATGGTATGTTGGCTAATAGAACAAGGGCATATTAAAGTAAAAAAGTAAGACTATGATACAAAAAGAAAATGGTAATCCTGAAAAGAAGCTATTTGCAAAGAAAGGCGAATGGTTTAAGTGCATACAAGTCCCTAAGACTCACATGCAGTATAAGTTCAACAAGTATGTGCAATATCGTTCTAATGAAGACAATTGTATATGTGACAACTCAGGAGAGAATGTCTACATCCCTACATACATCAAAGATTTTGAGAGTCATTTTGTAAAGATAACCCTAACTAAATAGATTCAGAGACTATGAAACAAGAAGAGAAAGAACTTCTAAAGGATCTGTGTGCAAGACTACCGTATAAAGTAAAAGGGCATAGAATATGGGTGGCCCCTCTTAGTGGTTCACCAGAAGAATGTGACACAGAACTTGATACTTTTGATATTGAATGTCTTTCTTCACTATTTGATTGTGGGGAAACAATATGCAAGATAGACGGACACGTAAGAGTACTAAAAAGGTATAGCTTTAAACCCTATCTCCGCTCATTGACAAGTATGACTGAGGAAGAAAAAGCAGAACTTTTCCAATTAATGGGCAATGGAACTGACATACAAAGAATTGACTTCTATCTTTCCCATTACTTTGATTTTCGTTGTCTGATTCCTATGGGACTTGCACTTGAGGCTCCCGAAGGGATGTATGATATAAAAGAACAATAACTATGACACAAGAAGAAAATCAATTACTTTTGATAGACCTTTGTGCAAGATTGCCATATCACCCAATAGTATATGTAGATGAAAATTTACCACGTCTTAAACTTGGAGTAGCAACAAGAATTTGGGAATATGTTGCTGTAGATAAACCATGTAAGCCATATCTTCGTCCAATGTCAAGTATGACTGAGGAAGAGGCAGAGGAATTTAGATTGGATTTTCATTACAATTTTTACATAGGGCGTGAATATTCTCTAAATAATAATGATGGTAGTTATATGATGCCAATGTTTGTAATGAGAGATTATTTTAACTGGCTCAATGCCCATCATTTTGACTATCGTGGACTAATACCTAAAGGACTTGCGTTAGAAGCACCTGAAGGAATGTATTAATTTTTATTAATTATGAAGATTACAATAAATAATTTGAATCAAGCCATTGCAGCTTTACGACAATGTGCAAAAGAAAATGAAGGCCAAACCACTGATACTGGTAATATTCGTGTGTCTGACCTATGTAATGACGTTGCAACATATCTTGAGAAAGAATGGAAAAGCATAAAACAAGCGTCAGAAGAGTTAGAAAAATATGGCAAAAGGTATAAAACAGAATAAAGTATGACGCAAGAAGATAAAGAACTCCTTTTAAAGGATTTGAATGCAAGATTGCCTTATGGAGTAAAATTTAAGGCTGAGGATGAAGAATGCATAAGAGTAATTCATTATATAAAGGATGAGGAGGTTTATATAAGGGAATATCGAAATCTTCCTTATTGGATAGACACTATTAAACCTTATCTTCGTCCGATGTCTTCAATGACTGAAGAAGAGAAAAAAGAATTTTCCGTTTTTATCGGAAAAACAGAAGTATATACCCAACAAATTTGTCTGGATGCAGATTCTATGGCTAATCCTATAATTGGCGGGAACAAATGTGTTTATTGGGGTCTTTTTGATAAATGTATAGATTGGCTTAACAAAAAGATGTTTGACTATCGTGGTCTGATCCCTATGGGACTCGCGCTTGAAGCTCCAGAAGGAATGTATAATATAAAAGAGAAATAAAATATGGCACATTGTAATTTAAAAATGGACGATAATTGTTATGGTTCAGGTGATATTGATGGTTGTAAATTAACAATCAAATTTCACAAGGAATTTCCAAATGGCGATGACAAACAATATGAGCAATATATGCTCTCTAATGGAAGAGTTAAAATATGACAACTTTAGAATAGATTTTAATATCTTTATTACTTCTACTAGTAATCATATTAATCCCATGCATTATTATGATTCTAATATTTGGTAATGCAGTAGAGTCTGTTATGCCGAGATTTAAACAGAAAAAGAAGTAATAAATACTGAAAAGAGTAACTCAAAAAAGATAAAACTATGGAACAGTACATATCAAAATCTGCTACGATGGCTGAGATAGAGAACCTTTTAGATAAAGGTAAATACCACGAAGAGTATGATTGTGCTTATCGTGACGGTAATAACGGTGCTTTATATGCACTGAAAGGCAAACTTAACACTCTTGAAGTGAAAGAGATCAAGTTGCCAAGTCCTCGTTTTCCACACTTGAATAACATTGTTGACAAAGTTTTTGGCACAGGCAATTTGGAATCGTTGGAATATGAGGAGGCAGAACAACTTGTATTGCTTGCAAAGGAAGAACTATTGAAAGACCTCGAAGTGAAAGAGGTGGACTTGGAGAAAGAACTTGACTCTATGATTACTCCAGAACTTAAACTCCATAAAGCCCTACCTTCGTTATTTGATGTTGCCAAACATTTCTTTGAACTTGGAATTAAAGCACAAAAAGGAGACAATGAATAAAATATTTATTAAAAAACTTGATTTAATTATGAAAAATTTTATTTTAGGACTACTTTTACTTTTTAGTGTTAATGGAATGGCTATTCACGTCCACCATTTTCATCATTATTCCCGTCCACATCACCATAGTCACGTGACAACTCAGACAAGAAAGGTACAATCTCACAAAGCTCGTCCAAGAATAAGACGGCATGACACAAAAGTGGTAAACACTTTCTGGCGCAATGGAATCTTGTATTACGTGATCCTTAGCCCAAAAAGAGGGCATGTTTATGAAAACGGGTTGGTTCTATGTGAGGGTTGTAACAAAGTGTTAGTTAAGAGGGGTGTAAAATACTGTAGCAAATGCAGAAGAATTAACAGACAAAAATAGTATGAACACGATTCAATCTAATTTAATAGAAGACATCAAGCATTACAAAGAACTTGAATCTTCATTAGAACATTTAGAAGAACAAATAGATAAGGAAGCTCGGCAGTTGCTTAAAGAACTACAGAAGATTGATGGCTGGCAATGCATGATTAAAGCTTGTAAAGACCACTATGCCAAGTACCCAAAGAAGTTCTTCGACTGGTGCAGCGTGACACATACAGATGGTGCTGTGCAATTTGTCAAGGGCTATTCTGACGGCGATGAATATGAAGTAATGGAAATTGACTTGCATAATTCATTAGCCATGCAAGTACGCAATAAGCAGATAGAACTAAGAGGGGAAG